>ERZ773100.117-NODE-117-length-49225-cov-125.737503_pt1 | contig 49225 bp, 40 predicted proteins | sample MGYA00511119_ERZ773100 | MGnify/ENA primary metagenome ERZ773100 (study PRJEB29015, sample SAMEA2738000) | human oral metagenome | biome: human oral; feature: human-associated habitat; material: dental | place: China | collected 2111 ...
ACGTCCTGCTTCAGTAATGATTTGCTGATTAGTGGCCTGTTGCAGCGCTGCGATCACTCCAGCTCCATCGAAGTCCGAGGGAACTATATATCCGGTTTCGACGAGGCCATCGACCGGAGATTTACCGAAGGCCTGGCACAATTTTATGACATTCCCTGCTGAGAGCTGGTTATGCTTCAGCTGCAGACTAATCGTTGTCTGGGAAATCCCAGAAGCATCTGAAGCCCACGTAATTGATGGAGAACCAGGAAGTTGTGTGAACCATTTTCGCGCATCCATGAAGAAAATTATGCTCTAGTCGACTTTGATGCGCCGAATAACCTCATCCCTGATTTGTTTATTGGTCGCTATTTCTAGAGCTTCGTCAATGCTCACACCCTCGATATCGGTGTGAAGGATGTATCCAGTTTCGGCTAAACCATCAAGGGGGGATTTCCCGAAACACCGGCAGAGGATAATCACATTTTCTGCTGAGAGTCTGCCGCGTTTGAGTTGACGGCTGATAGTGCTGGGGTCGATTCCAGCGGCTTTCGCAGCGGGAGTAGGGCGTGGCGAACCAGGAAGACTTGCAATCCACTCCTTCATATCCATGGATTCATTATGCCTTTTTCTGGCCGCTCATTGTTCCGCTAAGCGTTCTCTTGTTTAATCCATTGTGTAACTGGCAGACCTGAAAATAACATAAAAGAGCAGTTCAAAGCAGGTGAATCTTGGAATGTAACGGTGTTACATGATTGGTCCTAGAACCTAGAACCAATACCTAGAACCTGGAGAGGGGAAGAGGTAGTCAGTAACTAACTGGGCTAGCAATGAAAAGCCATCATTTTAAAATTGCGAAAATGTTGGATATCAACGCATTAAAAACAACTTTTAGGGGTATATGGTTGACAAGCTGCGTGATGATGGTACAAATGGTAATTAACAACCCTCGACCTTTTGGAGTTTGTGTGTTTACTCGTCTTGATGATCATTTTTGGGCTCACCCGAAAGTCTTGAATTGTAGTGATGGCGCTATTGCTTTATGGACTAGAGCCCTGTCGTGGGTGGGGTTTCAGTTAACGGATGGTTTTGTACCTCACCAGTGTTTGCGGTTACTGCGGGGTAGGAAGCGTGATGCTGATAGGCTGGTGGCAGCTGGGTTGTGGGTAAGAGGTGAGTGTGATGGCCAATTAGGGTATTGGTTTCATGATTTCACTGATTGGAATAATGCCGCCACCAGGGGGGAAGTAGAAAAACGGCGGAAACGTGGCCATGATCGAGTCATCAAACACCGAGAGAAAACCACAGGCTGGCCAGGGCCACCACCCGAAAACACTAGTAACCCGGGTGGTCATGGTGACAAGCTGGTAGACCACAGCCCAACATCCCATGTTTCAGAGGTCGACACGTTACCCGTATTGGCAGTAGAACCTACACTTCCTGCAACTTCTGCTGCGCCACTTCCTGCGTATTCCGCACCTCCCGGACCCGGCCTAAAAACAATAACCGCTCCGGCAGCTGCGACTACCCCAGCAATCACACCTACAACCCAACCAAAACTGAAGCCTCCAAGCAGGCACAGCCCCGTCGAAGCCTGGTCCTCTACCTGCTGTTTGTGGCCAGTCTCCGGCGGATTGGTCGACTATGGATGACCCACGGTGTCGTAAACATGCGGGCTTGCCTAGAGGGCAGGTGCCGCCTTGTTGGGCGTGTGGGCAGGTAAGGTTATGGTTCACCCAACAAGCCCTGGCAGTAAAACAACAACAACGAAACAAGATTACTACCTGCGAATACTGTGATGAGCGAGGTCTTGCAGAAACCAGTGATGAGTCCGGCAAACACCTACTTATCAGATGTAGTCATGACGGGCCACCACCAATACTCCCAGCACCAGAGAAACCACAGCACCGGCCCCCACCACCAGAGATCCGAGAAAGAATCGCCAAACTAGGCCAACCCAAACCAACAAAACACCAACCACTGGCGCTCGCTTACCCCGTCTAACCCTCCCTAAAACCGAAGGGGGAGCAAGAATGGGTCCATGCATTCCCAACATAAGGATTCCTGGCCCCATTGGTTCTGCCGATTCTGCTCTGAATGCTTTTGATGGTCTTTACACCACGATCGCGGCACTCAGCACATGAACATCAGTCACTTCACCAATCCATGAAGTCCATGATGTGGTCAGCATTGTGAGAACATGCAATGCCAACTCCACAGATCATGAGGTCGCATTACGCGCCGATGGTCGTACTTGCCGTAGTTAAAGGATGATATCTTCACCATGCCTAGTGACTATTGAAGCTTAACGCATACCAGTCTCGCCAAAATGTGGGAGAATTAGTGTTTATCGCTGTAAATACTGTTATGAGGATGGTGCGGATGTGATTACCGGTTCGTTGAAAAACCAGGTAGACAGAGTGTGGGACACATTCTGGTCGGGTGGGATTTCTAATCCGATGGATGTGATCGAGCAATTCACTTACCTCCTATTCATCCGTCAACTAGACGAGCGCCAAAACGAGTTGGACCAGAAGAAACTCCTCGGCGTGCCCATCCATGACGAGGAAATCATCTTCACCACAGAGCAAGAAGACCTGCGCTGGAAGAACCTCATACAGATCGGCGACCCCACCGAACTACACAACACCATGGCAACCCGCGTGTTCCCATTCCTGAAAACCATGGGCACCGGCACCCTGGCAGCCTTATTCCAGGATGCTTCGTTCGGGATCAGCAGCCCATCAACCCTGCGGAAAACCATGGAGCTGATTAACGACCTGGATATCAAAAACCGGGACATTACCGGTGACCTGTACGAATACATGCTGTCCAAGCTGGCGACCTCCGGCACGAACGGCCAGTTCCGCACACCCCAGCACATCATCGACCTGCTGGTCGAGCTCATGGCACCAAAACTGGGCGAGCGGATTATCGACCCGGCTTGTGGCACCGCGGGGTTCCTTATTAACGCTTCCGAGTGGATGAAACGCACCTACCGGGAAGACCTTTACAACACTAATGAGCGGGAGCGATTCTACCGTGACACGTTCACCGGCTATGATTTCGACCGGTCCATGGTGCGCATTGCTGCCATGAACAGCTACATGCACGGGTTTGAAAAGCCCAACATTTCCTACCGGGACTCCCTGGGTGAATTTCCCGAAATGAGCGGGGGGGGGGCGACTTATATGATGTGATCCTAGCCAACCCGCCCTTCTCCGGCAGCCTGGACGCCGAGCGGGTTGATCCTGTCATCCGTAAGCTGGCGAACACGAAGAAAACCGAACTGTTATTCCTCGCCCGGTTCCTTACCCTGCTGAAGGTCGGTGGCCGCGCCGCCGTAATCGTCCCCGAGGGCGTGCTATTTGGTTCCACCAAAGCCCATAAAGTCTTGCGGAAAGAGCTGGTGGAAAACCAGAAACTTGACGCCGTCATCAAACTCCCCTCAGGCGTATTCAAACCCTACTCCGGTGTGTCAACCGCGGTCCTGTGTTTCACGAAGACCGATTCCGGTGGCACCGATGAGGTATGGTTTTATGACATGCTTGCCGACGGCCGAAGCCTCGACGACAAACGCACCCCGCTGCTTCCCGAGAACCTATTGGGCCCGACACCCCACGAGCCTATTACTGCTGAAAACCAGTTTGAGGATCCTGCCCCTGTCCAATTGACTGATGAACAATTGGCGAAGAACAATCTCCCTGACCTGCTGGCTAGGTTCCGTAATCGAACCACCACGGAACCTGGCCGGGCCCGCACGGAACAAAGCTTCACCGTGGGCATAGATGATATTCGCGCCACCGGCTACGAACTGTCCATGAACCGTTACAAAGAAATCATATTCGAGGACGAAGACACCCGGGACCCCAAGGATATTCTGAACGAAATCATCCAACTAGATGGAGAGATCGCCGATGCATTGTCCGCTGTTAGCGGACTGTTAGGGGGTGCATCATAATGAGTGAATGGCCAATGGTGAAGCTAAAAGAATTAATGCGAAAAACTAAAAGCATTGATCCTGGGAAATATCCAGATGAAGAATTCGCGCTGTATAGCATTCCTGCTTATGATAATGGAATTCCTGAAAAGATTTTTGGTAGAGATATCGGATCGTCTAAGATTCTGTTGAAAGATTCTGATGTAGTTCTTTCCAAAATTGTTCCGCATATTCGTCGTACATGGGTCATTACGGATGGAGAAAAGCAGATTGGCAGTTCTGAGTGGATTGTCTTTAATGATGATAGATTTGATCCACAATTTATTGCTAACTATCTAAAATCAGATGTATTCCATTATCAACTATTGACAACTGTTGCTGGGGTGGGTGGATCTTTAAATCGCGCTCGGCCAGCAGCTGTTGCTGAACTAAAAATCCCCCTCCCTCCTCTCGGGGAGCAGAAGCGTATCGCAGAGATCTTTGGTAAAGTGTCGAAAGCTATTCAACAGGTTCAAGGTCAATTAGAAAGGACCCAAGAATTATCCCTCTCAGTGGTGGACAACTTTGTGAAAAATGAACTAGTTGATACACAACCACTCTATGAGCTAGTTGAGTTTCGTGGCGGTTCAACTCCTTCTAAGAAGAATGATGATTTTTGGGATGATGGGAATATTAGGTGGTTTACTTCAAAGGATTTAAAATTAAACGAACTTGTAGATTCTATTGACCATGTTACCGAATCTGCGATTAAGAACACAGCATTAAAACCAGTTTCAAATATAAAAGCAATTGCTATTTCTTTGCGAGGAATGTCATTAGCGCACCGAGTACCTATGAGTGTAATTCCAGCTAACAGTTGTGTTAATCAGGACTTAAAAGCATTGATTCCAAAAGCAGAGATGGATGTATCAGTTATATTTGCCCTCCTCAAGAGGGAAGAGGCATATTTATTGACAAAGGTTACAACTTCTGCGCATGGTACGAAGAAACTCGATTTTCCGCATGTCAAAAACCTCCAAATACCTAAGTTGAGTTCGGTACAAATATCCAAGATTAAACTACAGCTAGAACACATTAATCAACTGAACCACCTCCTCCACCGCAAGCTTTCCCTCCTCCAAGAGTTGCAAAAATCGTTGGCTACCCGGGCGTTTGCGGGTCTGCTTTAGGTCACTTTAGGCGTCGAAAAGCTTGGGTACAACTAGTGTGAAAGGAATACGATGATTACGCCGCAGCCATCCAACTTCGCATTCATTGGCCGGGTGTGGCCGGAGCTACTCATTCATTGCCGCAATGCGGAACAGTCGGCGGTCAGTAACCCGCGGGTGGCCGGTATCGAAGCGCGCTTCACGCTCGAACGTCTGGTCGATCACATTGTCGAAGCGTATGGGCTGCGTAGCGTCAGTGATTGGAACCTCAATGACAAACTCAACCACCGATCCTTCAAGGATCGCGTCAACCAGAGGATTCACGACAAAATGAATGTGCTGCGGCGCTTCGGTAACGATGCCGCCCACAACCCGGATCACATCGACCCGGAGCGAGCCGTGCGGGCAATCGGACAACTGTTCGATATTCTCGTGTGGGCAGCAGTCAACGTTGCCCGACCGCCGCTGGAACGCACCAAGCTGCCCACCTTCGACCGCAGCATCGTCTACAACGCCCCCAAGCAGCGACAACAAAGCCAACAGGAAATCGCTAAGCTCAACCAGCAACTCCAGAAGGCTGCCAAAGAAATCGAAACCACAAAACTCCTACTCACCGAGCGGGAAGAAACCTGGCGGCAGGAACGCAAGGCGCACCTTGACCAAATCGCCGCCTTCAAGGGGCAAACCGAAGAACTCACCCGGGCCCGCGACCAGCTGGAAGCCGAGCTCGCACAGCTTCGGGCCGACATTGCTGCCAACACCCGCAGCATAGATACCAGTAATAACTTTGCCATTAGCGAGGCCGAGACACGTCGGGACCTTATCGACCCCGCCCTCGCCGAAGCCGGTTTCAGCGTGGCGCGCGGCAACCTCAAAACGGAATTCCGTTTGGCCGATGGCAAGGGTTTTGTCGACTATGTGCTCTTCGGTGATGACGGTCGGCCCTACGCCATTGTGGAGGCCAAACGCGCAGGTAAAGCCATCGATGCCGGCCGGCAACAGGCGGAATATTATGCAGATGAACTAGAGAAGCAATTTGGATTGCGGCCAATCATTTACTATACCAATGGGCACGAAATCCGGTTGTTGGACGATGCCGCAAACCTCCCCGGGATTGGTGCTGGTGCTGGGTATCCATCGCGCGCAGTCGAGGGGTATGCCACGAAGGATGAATTGTATGCGATGATTCGCCGGCGGACTCAGCGGCAGGACCTCAACACTGTGAGCGTCGACACGCAAATAGCTGGCAGGCCCTACCAAATCACCATGCTGCAAGCCGTCGCCGAACGATTTGGGGCGGGGCATCGGCGGGCGCTGCTGGTCATGGCGACCGGCACCGGCAAAACCCGCACCGCAATCGCCCTGGTCAAACAGCTTGCGCAGGCCGGCTGGGTGAAAAACGTCCTCTTCCTCGCTGACCGCAGAAGCCTGGTCAAGCAGGCTGCCGAGGCGTTCAGCGAGCACCTGCGCGACATGCCCGTCGTGGACCTTCTGCACAACCAGCCCGGCACCGGCCAGGTCTACTGTTCCACCTACCAAACCATGATGGACCTGCTCGGCAGCCGGTTCGGCCCTTACCAGTTTGATCTCATCATAGTTGACGAAGCCCACCGCTCTATTTATCGACGTTACAGCCGAATATTTGACTACTTCGACTCGTTACTGCTGGGGCTCACCGCCACGCCGCGCTGCGACGTCGACCACAATACGTACGCACTTTTCCAGCTTAACGACGGCCAACCCACGGCTAACTACTCTCTGGACGAAGCCGTCGACGAGGGATATCTGGTCCCCTTCAAAGCCTTTCAATGCTCCTCTGTCATCCTCCGCGACGGCGTGGCCTACAAAGACCTCAGCCCCGAAGAGCAGCAACAATGGGAAAACCAGGACTGGGGTATCGACGACGATGGTCTTCCGCTCGACATTCCCCTGGAGGTCGAGTCCGAAGAAATCAACCTCAAACTGTACAACAAAGACACTATCCGAAAAGTTGTCGGCCAAGTCCTCCGCCACGGTATCAAGGTGGCCGGCGCTGACCGAATTGGAAAAACCATCTTCTTCACCCGCAGCAAGAAGCATGCCCAACTCGTTTGCGATATCATCCATGAGACAAACCCGCAGGTGCGGGCGACTGTCATCACCCATGAAGTCTATGACAGTCTTGACCTCATCGACCGATTTAAAGCCTCTGGCAAAGGTTCCCTCGACGTTGCCATCAGCGTGGACATGCTCGATACCGGTGTGGATGTGCCTGCCGTAGTTAACCTGGTGTTTTTCAAACCCGTGTACTCCAACACCAAATTTTGGCAAATGATCGGCCGTGGGACCCGATTGGCGCCCAACCTGTTTGGCAAAGGCCTAGACAAACGAGAATTCTACGTCTTCGACTACTGTGACAACCTCCGCCGTTTTGAAGACGCCGAGCACATCGTGTCCACCACTGGCAGTCAACAACGTCCCCTATCCGAACGTACGTTCCTGCGGCGGATAGAGTTAGCTTCACTACTGCCCGCTGATGACCCAGCCCGAGCTGACCTTGTGTCGGGGCTACGGAGTCAACTCCAAACCGTCCCCATCAGTAGTGTACTTGTGCGACCCGACGATCGCGCCGACCTGGAACACTACCTGCGTGCCGATGCCTGGGGATCTGGCATGGATATAGAATCTGCAGGTAAACTGGCATATCTCCCCTTCGCTGACGATCCCGAAGACGAAGAGCAAGCCAAACGATTCGACTATCTCATACTCACCCTGCAACTGGCCCTTGCCCGGGGCGAAGCCCTACCTACGCGCCACCGGGATCGAGTGACCAACATCGCGCGCCACCTATTGAGTAAAACCAATGTGCCCCGTGTTGCGGACGCCGCCAGCACACTCGAACACTATAGCGAAGACCTGTGGTGGGAAGGCATCACCATTGCCGACCTGGAACTTGCTCGCCGAACCCTACGCACCCTGGTGCAATTCATAGATCCCGGCTACCGCAGTGAGGTGGTTCTCGACATCGAAGACGAACTGGTCGAACCCGCAGAGTTCAACCTACCCACCGAAACCGCTAACCTGAGCCACAGCAGTGTTGAGGACCAACTCAGAGAAGTCCTCGAAAAACACCTAGACGACCTGCCCATCCAGCGGGTACGCAAAATGAAGCCCCTCACCGCCATGGACCTGGCCGCCCTGGAGGAGATCATTGCTGGTGTGGAAGGTGTCGACGAATTTCGGGCCCGCATCGGCGACCAAAGCATTGTTGGATTCGTGCGCGGCCTCATCGGGCTGGACCAGGAAGCGGTCCAGGAGCAATTTGCCGACTTCCTCAGCCGCTCCAACCTCAACGCCAAGCAACAAGAATTCCTGCGCCGCATCATCCGGGTGCTCACTAAAACTGGTTCGCTGACTATAGGCCAACTGTTCGAAGAGCCCTTCAAAAGGCTAGGCAATGTCTTTGACGTCTTCCCCGGCGACGATACCATTGTGTACGACCTGAGAGACCGGCTAGACCGAATCGGCAAAATGGACGTGGCCGGTGGCGGGGTAGGCGAAGCCGGGTAGGGGGTAGCGAGGCCTGGTTTGGCTTGGGGCTTGCCAGGTTCTTGGGTTAGTAGCTGATGTGAAACCCCAGCTTAGCGGTCATGCAGCCTTGTGAGGTTGAGGGTATCGGTTCTGCTTAGCTGGAGTTCTGGTTTGGGATGTTTCTGGCCTCTGGCCGCATGGGTGCAGCAGGTTTGAAACTACAGCTCAGCACCTGTGAAGCATGGCTGTGGCAGGGAGTCGGTTGGCCATGCGCTGGGGCTGCAAGTTTGGTGGGCTTGGTTTTGCTGGTGCGGTTATGCCGTGGAGCTTGCTTTTCTACAAGTCCCAGCCCACTAAATCTGAAGCCTCGTTAGGTATCAGGTTTCCTGAGCTGGAGTTCCGGTTTTGGGCGTTTCCGGTTCCTGGTCCCATGGGTGCAGCATTTTTGAAACTACAGCTCAGCACTTGCGAAGCATGATCGTAGTGGGGGAGCCAGCGCGAAAAATATGATCTATACCACTTGATGTCGGGGTTGTGGGTGTTTGTGCCGGTAGTAGCAATTTTGCATGCGATGGTGGGGGGAGAGGGCACACTTGCGGCATATCGAATAACGATATAACATATTGAATAACGATATATCGAAAAACGATATGCGGATGATTGTCGAAAGGAAGGAAATCATGAACATCATGAACGACACAGGTAAGGGTGCAACGGCATTGCGGGCTAGCCTGGGATTCCCCTTGTATGTGAAGCCTCGGTCGCTGCGGGGTCCGTCGCAAAGCTTGGTGCGCAACAGTAGGGGCAACTCGAAAAACAATTGCGCAAAACCAGGCGGGTTGGGTCGCCCCAACCGCCCGTCGTCAGGCACTGCGACTCGTCGCGGAAGGACTACTGCCATGAAAGTTGTCAAAACTCTCACCATCATCATTGCGGTGATCGCCGTTCTGGTCGGCGCCATCACCTGGTTCTTTGGGCCAAGCTTGGGGGTCGTGCTGCTCGGCCGGCCGATCCTTATGGTTTCCACGCCGCACCGCTACGGACAGGCCGCCATTGACATTGGCCGCAACTTTGCGATCTACGCGGACACTCCGCAAGCCACCGCAGCGTACGAGGAAGCCAAAGCAGAAATTGCGAACGTCCATTCGGTTGAGGAAACCTACCCGATCATCAAGAAATACCTCAAGGTGGCCGGCGGGAAGCATTCCAATTTCCTTTCGCCGGAAGACAACGCAACCAGCGATGACTTGGGTAATGACTCCCCAACCATAACCAAGAATGACAACATCGTTACCGCCATGCTTCCAAGTCTGAATCTTGGGCCGGTCGGGCAAAAATATGCGGACATACTTGCGAACGGGTTGGCCGAAAATGTTCCGAATTCCTGTGGTGTCATCCTTGACCTCCGCAAAAACGATGGTGGCGACATGGGTCCCATGCTTGCCGGCGTCAGCGGACTCCTGCCCGATGGGACCCTCCTGAGCTTCAAGAGCAAAAACTCGACCAGCCCGGTCACCCTCAACAACGGCAGCATCTCCGGCGGCGGCACACCCACCACCGTGGGGCCGAAAGACAAGTTCCGGGTACCGGTCGCCATCCTCACCAGCAACGTTACCGCCAGCTCCGGCGAAGCCACTCTCCTGAGCTTCCGTGGTCTGGAAAACACGCGCACATTTGGGCAGCCCAGCGCCGGCTATGCCAGCGGCAACCTGATTATCGACATGCCTGACGGCGCCGGTTTGATGGTCACTACTGCTAACGACGTGGCCCGCACCGGGGAAGAATTCTCCGAAGACCCGATCGTGCCGGACGTGTCGACCGACCGGCCGGAACAGGCAGCAACCGAGTGGTTGCATTCACAGTGTGGCCAATGACTGGCCTTGCCATTCGCCAATAAACCATCCGAGGCTTATTCACAACGGTGGAAAGTACACCCACACTTCCCACCAGTCGAATAAGCCTCGAACTCTATTCACCAGCCATGAGGGTAAGAGCATTCACGTAGAATGAACATAATCAAGATGAATATATGCCAGTTAGGCAGCAAAAATAATGCGTTTCCAAGCCCAAGGAGGTACAACAATATGAAATTGGGCAACATTTTCCGAGGACCAAAATGGCCCAGAGACGCCGCTGAATTTATCGCAACACATTTTGCGGACAAAAGCGTGACAGAATTCTTTGACGAACCACGCTTCGAACGATTCCTCTATCTCGCCAAAACCGAAACATGGGTCGAAGCTGCCCGGGAATATCGTGACGTCACGGGCGAAGACATTCAATCAAGCATTATTGCCGCCGAGGTGGCCCGCCGGATGTTCCGGTAAGCGTGAGCGTGGGGGGAGAGATAAGGCAAAGCTTGCTGAAATCCGCTGTTGGTGTGGGTTGCGCATGTGGTGGGCTGGGGTTTGAGTAACTTGTGACCTTGTGTGTCCTGATGACACCGACAAACCCCAGCCCACCAAACTTGAAGCCTTGCAGGTTTGGAGATAGTGGTTTTGCTGAGCTGGAGTTCTGGTTTTAGGCGCTTTGGGTTCTTGGGCGTATGGGGGCAGCAGGTTTGAAACTATAGCTCAGTACTTGTGAAGCATGATTGTGACGGAGAGTTGGTTGGCCATGCAGTGGGGCTGCAAACTTGGTGGGCTGGGGTTTGTTGGCGTGTTCATGCCGTGAAGCTGGTTTTTCTGTGAGTCCCAGCCCACCAAACCTGCAGCCCCGTTAGGTATCAGGTTTCCTGAGCTGGAGTTCCAACTTGCAGCAGGTAAGACCGGCAGCAACGAAAAACCAAACTGCACTGCCCTGAAGTTGCCCAGGTGCAGCCCTGCAGCCGCCCCTGAAACCAGCTTGAACCTACATGGGGGAGGACTCTTGCGGCATATCGAAAAACGATATAACATATTGAATAACGATATATCGAGAAACGATATGCTTCTCGCGGAGATAAGCGGGAATTGCAGGAAGGGCAAGGACTACGTCATGGACGTTGACAAAAAAGATCGCAACGAAATCCTCGTCGCCATGATTATCTACACACTGATGCTGGTGCTGCTGGGCCGTCGGCTACTCGATCTCGTGATCTGGCACCGGATTCCCCATTCCTTCGGGGTGCTGCTTGCGGAGCGGGCAGATGAGGGCATGATCCCGCTCTCCCTGGCTGACTCCGTCGCAAAGTCACTGCTCATTAGTGGTTTCCTGCTGTCGCTCCTGGGCATTGTTGTGGTGGCCACGACGCTGATTCTGCTGGCCCGGCAGCTGCTTAAGGGCCAGTTCTTCACCGCATATAATGTGAAATGCTTCACTATTGGGTCGCTGTCGCTTGGTGTCTATTTCCTGGGCGTTTTCGTGCAGAATATGGGGGCCAATGAGATGGCTGCAAAGCTGAATCTGCGCAGCTGGTTTGACTACTCCGAGGCACAAAGCTTGGATTATATTGCTATGTTTCTGTTCGTAGAAACATTGGTGCTGTTAGCGGTGGTGATTCGCCGCGGGATCTCCATGCAAGAAGACCAGGAAGGGTTGATCTGATTGGTAAAGCTACAAAGAGTGGTCTGCCACCTCGACCAACTCCTGGCCGAACGCGAAATGACGCTTGCAGCCCTCGCTGACCAGGTCGGAGTCACTGTCGCCAACCTGTCCGTGCTCAAGAATAACCGTGCCAAAGCCGTACGATTTACTACGCTCGTGGCGCTTTGCGACGCCCTCGACTGCCAACCCGGCGACCTCTTTACCGCCGAATAATCGCTACCAATCCAGCTCGCCAAGCTTAACGATCGGTGAAGAGACCCACGGCTAGCGGCTGCGATGCGAGAACCTCGGAACCCAAAACCATAATTAGCACCTCTTCTACTTTTCTATGCTTGTGGCGATAGTAGATAAATTGCTACTAACGAGGGGATATGGGATCCATTGCAACCTTTCGTGCTGGAAAATACTCTAGGCAAATTCATGCAATAGAAATTGAATCTTACTATAAGATATCTGCGCTATTGCTTGCTCATTAGTGCAAATTTGGAGCAGTATTATTCTCTTTAGCGGGGAGTTTTAAACTCAAGTTTAGTAAAATTTAAGTATTTTTAACCCGGTTTCGACCCATCTTGCCGCGGGGTGCTAGCAAAAGTGATACTGCCATAATGTTGTGCTGCACTTCTGCTGATATTGCCGAAAAAAGCCCCCGATAGTATGTGCGCCTGTCAACTACCCCTATATGGTTACCCCTAGTGCTCTGTGAAAAATCCCTGCTCAACGGCTTGTAATCGGCCTAAATTACCCCCAAAGAGATAGCAGAACTGATATATATCAAATCTGCTATGGACATTGATTGCCGTGTTCGTTATTATCGAAATCAGATCAAGAAAACAACAACAGAAACACCGGAAAGGAGCAAATCAGTGCGAAACCTAAGAAAGAATCGCAGAATGATTACCAATACTTCTTGACTAGGATTCAATGAAGTAGGTAATTCCTAAGAAAACTGACAGTCTTCATCCCTCGGCTCGTGGCGCATTGTCAGGCCTGTAAAAAGCGAGCCGTCACGGTCACCAATAGTCGTGACATACAAAAACCATTCACTCCCGAGATACTTGAAGGAATCTCTCATGAACGCCTCCACGGCCGTGCTTGACAGCACAATCCTCGATGAGCTCGACAAAGAGCTCGAAGCCCAAATCATCAAAGAACTGGAACCGGAAATGTTCGGCCTCAGCCGCTTTTTGGGAAACAACGGGCGCTGGTGCACCGTCACCAAAGAGTGCATGCCCTCCTGCAACTAACACAACACCCAAGAAAGAGGTTTTCACTATGAACCAGCAACCCTCCAACCACGATCGTGTCCAGAACTACTCGCAGGATGAGCTGCGAGCCATGATCGAAAACGAAGAAGCCGTCGACGGCGGCACTCACCCCAGCACCATTATTTCCGTCTCCCTCGCTCTGTGCCCCTCTACTAAGTGCACCACTCGGTGCTAAAGAGTAGGCTTGGTGTTCCCACGGAAATTGCTGCAATCCTGAGAATCTGAAGGAGAAAAACCATGAAGAAATATACCAAACAAGAATGGGCATATACGAGCGTTGGCTTGGCGCTTGGCGTTGCGGTTGCCTTGTCCCTCGGCCAAGGCAGCTACATGATGGGAGCGCTCTCCGCATTCTTTGGAATCTGCGGCTACTTATTGGCTAGGAAATCTGCCCGTAAGCACTAGTTTCCTGCTTCAAGGGTGTAAACTACCACCATTAAGGGCCCAGTTACTTCCACTCTAGGTAACTGGGCCCTTTTTCTATCCTAAATTACATAACAGCAGACTTAAAGGGATTAAGCATGCATTCCGAATTTCCCAATTACTATCATGTGTTGAGTAAATCGTTTAAGAAAACGTTGCTCAACCACCTTACCGCCGCTGACCTCCCCGTGACCGGCACACTCATTGATGATGCCAATAACTGGTTCCTGTCACGAAGCGCAGAATTCGCCCAACGTGCGCTTATCGATGCCTTTCACGCATGGCGGGAAACCACAGGTTATCCTGATAATGCCGAATCCAGCATCGCCTATGACGAATTCAATAGGCTCCTCCTCGACCCCACCCAGCGCACCGCCTTGGTGAATGACCGGTTCCCCAAGCTTGGCCAGCTGCAAGAAAGAATGTTCTCCTATAGCGTCGACGCAGTAGTTGAGGCTGTCGAACGTTTCTACGAGGACCGTCCCCACCTGGCCATGCTGAACGTCAAGGCGGACGATACCATCGTCTCCCTGGGTTTTCATGGCGAAGAAACCCACAACCATGGCCGTACCGCTATTGTCGTCACCACCGACTCGGCAGTGGTTGTGTACAAGCCCCGCAGCGGCATGGGGGAAATCGCCATCGATATGGCATGTCGCCACCTGGGTGCGGCCCCATTCTCTCTGGTAGCGCCGACCATTGACATTGGGGACTACTGTTGGCAGCTCTTCATTAGCCCGCCGGCCACCGGCGTGGTCGATGTCCCCGCCTATATGCGGGCCGCCGGCACGCTGCTAGCTGCATGTAATATTTTGGGAACCACCGACCTGCATGCCGACAATATTTGCTGCTCTTCGGCCGGGTTACCCACCATCATTGATGGGGAAACCGCCCTCCAATTCCGGATTCCCGCCGGCCTGAACCTTGATGCGACCGACGTGTTGGCCTCCGGCATGTTGCCTACTGTGCTCTCCCGTAGCGAGTTCTGGCGGCACTTCTCCGGTCTGAACTTCTTCCCTCAAGAGAAAACTACGACATGCGTGAAACATGACGTTACCGATTCCGGCACCGACGCCGTGGCCTTTCTGCGGGTCACCTATGAGCACCCCCGCCCCCCGATCGTCGCGGACCTGCAAAAAATCGACCCAGCTCAGGCCATGGGGATCCTCATCGAAAGCTTCGAAAAGGCCCGGGTGCAGGCATCATTATCGCCTACCCTGGCTGCCTATGTTCGGGATGTGGAGCGCGTCCTGCGTTGGCGCCAGGTACTGCGAGCTACCAGTACCTACCAGTCGTTCCTGGAGGCATCCCTCATGCCGGCGGCCCTCGCCGGCCTGGATGATCCGCTCACGCTACTGGACAAGGGGCCGCGCGGTATGGTCGACGGTCCCACCATCGGCGTGCAGGAACGACGTCAGCTTGCTGACGGCGACGTGCCGTTCTTCCAGATGGATGCCACCGGAAAAATCTATGACGGTGCCGGCCGCCACGTGGGCCAAGCCTCCTTCACCGACCGGTTCTCCCTGCCCAGCAGCAGGCTGGCCGACTTCACCAGCATTGCTGGACCGGCCTACGCGCAGGTTCTCGACGCCAACGCCCACGCTCTGACCCTCCACCAGCCACTCGATACGGTTGCGCGAGTCACCGAGCCAGACATGCGACAAGAGATTTTGAAAAAATCAACTGCGCTACCCGACTCTGGGGGTGATCGGTGGCTCTGCTTCGGTATCGGTGACGAAGATCTCACCATTGAGGCTCAGTCTATTTCCTTCCTCATGAGCGACGGCACCTCCTGGGCGCTCAGTGACGCAGACGAGCTGCAAAACCGGTGGGAGGAATTCGTGCGGGAAGCCCCCGAAGTCCCAGCAAACTTCGTGGGATTCGGCCCCGGAACCTCGCTGCTTGTCACCCAGAAAGCGGCTGGCGACGCTACGATCGTCGACAAGCTGCCCGGTGTGATGGACTCGATGGACACCACCACTGATTTCCTCGGCGGCATTGACGCGGCGCTTGCCGCATTGGCGCACGTCACCGCCGATGTGAACCCGCAGCCGATCGTGAAGAGCGCCATGACGTTCATTGGGCACCAGCTGCAAGCCGCCCAACCCGAAACCAATGCCGGCATTGCTCACGGTGCCGCAGGCCTGCTGCTGGGCGCGCACGGGCTCGTGGAATTCAGCCGTGCCCGAAACCTGGTCGTACCCGACACCATTCGGTGCAGCATGGACACGATCGCCGACGGCATCGCCAAAACTGCGCTCACCATGCTTACCGACACGAACATCACCAATGGCTTGGCCTGGTGCAATGGCGCCTCCGGTATCGCCGGTGCCCTCGCCATTACCGGGTACCTGTCCCACTATCCGGGTCTGGTCGACACTTATTTGACCGCCACCCAGGCGAAAACCGCCGAACCCACCAGCGACAATGACCAAGCTGGTATCGACGTGTCCCTCTGCCATGGCCTGGCCGGCACGCTGAGCACCCTGCAATTATTGCGTGATTTTGGGTACGCTGACCCGGAGACTGTCGACAAATTCCATGCCTATGTGGAGAATATTGCGCTCACCGCCCCCATCTGCTTCGGGTACCCCAACAACATCCATGACATGGGGTATCTCAACGGTCTTGGCGGAACCTACCATGCGCTCTACCCCGAAAACCATGGGTCGATTCGGCCGCTCTTTGCCGGAAACTAAAACCGCGATGAAAGGGAAGAAATTCGTATGAAGTACCAATTATTTCTGCAATCGCGCTCCGCCGAATGCGGCCTGGCGTGCGCCGCAATGATCCTGCGTCGGCTGGGCATCGACACCGACCTGCACCGGCTTCGCACCCAATACGAGGTTGGTCGGGACGGCATGTCCACCACCGCCATCCGGTTCCTTCTGCTCGACTTCAATGTCCCATCCTTCCAACACAAAGGGCGGGTCCGGGTCATCGGTGAGGCCCTCAAACAGGGGAAACAGGTCATGGTTCATGTTGACGGTGACCACTTCTGCCTTGTCGAAAGCGTCGACTCCCGATGGGTGCGGCTCGCCGACCCCGGCCGCGGCCGCGTCAAAATGAGCCGCGAGGACGCGATCCGCAAGATCGGTCGCACCTGGTGGATCATGCCCGACTCCGGCATGAGTACCGCCTTCCGACGTGCCCGACTCATGTGCCGCGACCTGCGCACCTCCCCCTCGCTGCGCATCGTGAAACGAACCCTTGTTTCTCGGCCCTGGCTGCTGCTGGGTGTTTTCGCCCTCAGCCTCACCCTGCTTGCCGCCTCCGGGGGTGCGCCGCTCGTGATCTCTGCGTTGGTCAACTCGTTGCAGGGCAAATCTGCCGCACCCACCCAGGCCACAGCGCTCATGCTGGCGGCGGCGATCGTCACCTTCATTGGCCTCGCGGTGGGCCGCACCCTTGTCGAGGCCCTGCTGCTCAAGGTAACTTCCAGGGAACTCAGCATCGAGGGCATCCGCCGCAATATGGGGGCGAAGCTGGAGTCGTTTTCCACGCACTCACCTGGGGAAATGATGTATTCGTTGGGGTCGGTTTCTATGGTTTCCACCGGACTGTTCACCAACGGCGTCACCACCGCGTTTAATGCGCTCACCGCCATCACCCTCCTGGGGGTGGTCGCCTTCCTCTGGCCGCTCATGGCCCTCGTGCTGGTGTTGGTGTTCTTCCTGCTCATCGGGGTTTTCACCCTTACTGTGGCTAAAATCACCCAATACGGTAGTGAGGAGGCGTCTGCCGGTGGCGCCCTTTCCAGTCAACAGCTGGAAATTATTGTCACTATGACGCCCATTCGGATGACCAATAGCATGGATTCCTTCTTTGACAAATGGTCTGTGGCCAACGAACGCTTCCTCAGCGCCACCACTAAGAAGGCCGTGTGGTCTGGCATCGGCGGCGCCACCACCATGGCGTTGACCGTGTTTGGGCCGCTCATTCCCCTGGTGTTGTCCACCCTGTTCCCCGACTCAGTGTCCGACCTGGGGGCCGTCGTCGCCTCCAGCGGGCTGTTCTCGGTGTTCATCTCCGCCATCTCCCAGGTGTTTACCGGGGTCACCGGACTGGCCGGCGTGCAGGCTTCCATCGACCGGGTGGATGACCTGCTGCACATGCAACAAGATCCTATTGGCACCGAGGACCCCGGTTGTGCTACCCCCATCACCACCCACCAGGCCTCCTACCATTATCCAGGGGCGGCAAAGAATTCCCTGGACAAACTGGACTTCAGCATCCGGTGCGGAACCCACAACACCATCGTTGGCGCATCAGGCAGCGGCAAGTCCACGTTTGCCCGACTCATTACGGGGTTGGTGCAACCCTCGTCAGGTAGTATTCGAATCAATGGCATAGATGTTGCTGATATGTCACCAGAAGCGCGTGCTCGTCACATTGGCTTTGCCCCCCAGGAAAACTACCTGGTCTCAGGCACAATCCGGGATAATATCGCCTTTGGTCGAGACATTTCCGACAAAGAAATTTGGGCGGCCCTCAAGATCACCCAAATGGACTCCGTTGTGCGGGAACTCCCCCTCAAATTGAGCACCCCCGTTGGTGACATGGGTAGCGCCTTCTCCGGCGGCCAGCGGCAACGGTTTGCCCTCAGTCGAGCAATCGCCGGCAAACCATCGCTCCTTGTGCTGGATGAGGCCACCAGCGCCGTCGACGTGCCAACGGAACGTGCCATCACCGCTGCTCTCCGCGATTTGAATATGACCCTGATCAGCATTGCGCACCGACCCACTGCGGCTGGACCCGACGACACCGTTCTCCGCTTTACCGAGGACGGCACCATCGTCACTGAGTCTCCCGATTATCTCAAAAACTTGATGGAGAGCCGAGGTTAATAACCTATGACAACTGCAACAACAACTGCAACCAAAATTTCCGTTTCCCATCTGTACAAACGCTACGGATCGCACCAGGTCATTGATGACGTATCATTCGATGTCCAGGAAGGCCAAGTCACCCTGCTTGCCGGGCCAAATGGTGCCGGCAAATCCACCCTCCTGCGCATGATCTGTGGCCTAGACACCATCGACAAGGGCGACATCACCATCATGGGCCGGCACTACAGTCAGCTCTCCGACCCCAAATGCACCATTGGGGCGCTTCTCGACGCCACCTGGTTGGATACCGCCCTCACCGCGGAACAAAACCTGCGGGTTCTCGCCGACCTGGCTGGCATCCACCGCCGTAGGGTTGCCAACTGCCTAGAAATGTGTGGGCTCACCAGCGTGGCCGGCCGCAAGGTTTCCGACTTTTCACTGGGCATGCGCCAACGCTGCGGCATTGCCGCTGCCCTGCTGGGGGACCCGGAGCTACTCATCCTGGATGAGCCGGTCAATGGCCTGGATCCGGCCGGCATGCGCTGGCTCAATGACTTATTGGAATCCCACACTCAGGCCGGGGGGACCACGCTGCTTTCCAGCCATTTTCTTGCCGACTCCGAACTGATTGCCTCCCGGGTAGTCATTTTGGGCAAGGGCAAAACCCTGTGGGAAGGGTCGCTCGCTGAACTTACCGGAGGCGCCCGGCATACTGTGTTTGCTTCCTACGCCAATGATCTCATTGCGTCCCAACTGCATGCGATGTACACGGGTCTGGAGATCACCCCATTGGCCGATGGAAAAGTCCAGGTCAATGTGCCCCCAGAGGATGTGTCTATCGCTGCGCGAATTGCCGAGGTGGATTTGACGCATCTCACGGTTTCCCACACCACCCTTGCTGAAGCATTCGAACAAATTTCTGAAGGACAGGTTGAATTTCAATGAGCACAACTCACTCTGCCTCCCGTACCACTTCCCGCACCGCTCCCCGCTCGTCGGCGCGTCCAGCAGCCCGACCAATGCCACACTCGTCGCAGCCTGCGCATGCCTCGGCATTTGCCGCCACCCAGCCTCCGTTGCCGCGCGCCCTGCGTGGGGAATGGTCCCAGCTAAGATTTGATGCCGCCGGCTTCTACATTCTTCTGTTCACCACTGTGATTACGGTGGCTTGGTCGGCGGCCTCAAGTAATTTGGTGATCCGCTATGGTGGTGAGGAGGCCGCCCCCTCGGCACGGGCTGCCATCAGCGGAGTATTCCAATTCGCCATGTACGGCCTGTTCATTTGGATTGCCCGCTACCTGCTGCGTGAGGAACGCACCGGGTTTGCCAAGCTGAAACTGTTAAGCCTGCCCAATAGGTTTGCGATTTGGGTGGCCAAATGGGTGTGGTTAACCATCATTGCTATCGCATCCATGATGGTCATGGCGGTGTTATCCACCGCGGTCACGTTGGGCAGCCTGGCGCTTACCGATCAGCCGTGGCAGCGGTTCGTTGGCGCGAGCGCCGCGGAGTACCTGAAGCTGGGCGTGATGATTACGATCATTGCCGTTGGCACTGTTGCTTTTGGGGTTGCGGTGGCCATTTTCACCAATAACTTGTCTTCCGCGCTCACCATGTTGTTCATGTGGGTGTTGGTGATTGAGGGCATGCTGAATGGCGCGGACGAATCCACCCGGATTCTTTATAGCCTGCTTCCGTTTAAGAATGGCACACGGGTGTTCGAAAATCCGCCGATGGAATGGTTCATGTGGAATCCCACCGTGAGCGTTGGGTACTTCCTGGTGGTGACGATTGGTCTGGCAGCGCTGGCCATCGCACTCAATAAGTCCAAGATGACCCGGGACGAGTAGGGGGCGCGTGGATTATGACTCTCGAACGTGCAATCGCTGATAAGCTCCTTGCCCGCCTGCGGTCCGTCGCCGGGCCGGTGCGGGATATTCCCCCAGAACGTTTCGTTTCAGAAGTGCGCAATCGAACGGCAGACTTTTTGACCCAAATTCCTATTCAACTCCGGCGGGCAGCTTCCGACGCCGTGGCCGACTGTTTGGGGCGCATCATTGCCGGCAATCTGTCGCGCGCCAACTTCGCTGCAGCCATGCACGACCAATTGTCGAAAATCGACGAGGTGGGGGAGTGGCCGCAGAGCACGGTGATGATGGATGCCGCAGGTAGGCAATGGCGCAATGTGGTGGCCCAGATTGCCGGCCGCTGGTACAACGACCTAGCAGTCGCCTCCAAATATCGGGTTCGTAGCAATTCGGCGTTGGCGATTCGGCTGGTGATGGCCCACCGGCATGTTGGTGCAGCCGCGGCCCGCCTGGAGCAGCGCATCGCCGAAGAACTGCCGGACACCCCAAACCGGGTGGTTTTAGGATTGGGGGATGCCCATTCGCGGCAGCAGACTGTTGCCCGCGTGGAATTCGCGGATCGTCAGCTCATCTACCGGCCCCACTCCATGGCCACCGACCAAGTTATTGCCGACATTTGTCGGCTGGTGGGTGCGCCCGAACCGCCACCCGCCTTCGACATGGGGGACCATGGGTGGAGTGAGTTTTTGACCGCCGGACCGGGCGTGACCGATGAGGACGAGTTCTATGCCGCCGTCGGCGCCTGGGCGGCCGTGGGTTATTTGTTCAACGCCAACGACTTGCACAATGAAAACTTCATTACGGTTGGCAACACCCCGCGGCTCATCGATCTGGAAACATTCTTCCAGCCCGAGTTTTCGTTCCTGATGGCGCCCAATAATCGTCGGTGGGCCAACTCGGTGCTGCCGATGGGGGTGCTACCATATCGGATCGGCTACGGTCCCGATTCGATTGATGTGGGTCTGGTCCGCAGCCGCCCCACCCCTGGCGCTCGGCATCCGTTCCCTTCGTTTATGGTGCGTACGCTTGACGACGGCTCCCGCACCTTCATCAAGGAGGACACCCTGCCCGCTGACCCGGAGGGTACGGTATTCCTGGGCACCACCATCCCCGAGATTGATCGGGTGAAAGACCAGGTGAAGACGGCCTTTATCGACACCGCACGGCGGATCGTCGACAAGCTCGATGAGGTGCGGCAGATCGTGGCTGCGGCGCGAGGGATTCGCACCCGGGTGGTGCTCACGCCGACATTCCGGTACGCGCAGGTGCTTGCCACCGCCGGGCATCCCGTCATTGCGGACGACCCGTTTCTGTTCACGCTAGCCTGCGCACAGATCAGCCTGTGGGGGAACGACGGCGTGTGGCGGTCGGAGTGGGCCGGCCTCATGAACGACGAGATTCCCCTGTTCACCATGGGCATGACGGATACGGAGGTGGTCCTGGGGGACGGTGCGCCGCTGCCGTTCCCCCAGGAAAAACCGGTGGCATCGGCGTCCCCGGCGGCACACCTGGAGTCGAAGCTTGCCGACGCCACCGCCAGTGGGCTAGCCGAACAGTGCCGGTGGCTCGAAACGTCGTTCGTGGGCCGCTACCCGGAGAACCGCATCCACGCTGCTACCGACAGTGCCCGCAACATGTCGCATCCCCGTTCGAAACTCGTGTCCCACATTGTCGACATGGTGTTGCAGGCCGCTGGCGCGAACGATGAGGCCGTGTTCGGCACCGATTTCTTGAGCGCCACGGTGGGGGAGGAATTCGACCGAAACTGGCAGGTCGGGCCGAGCAACGACGACTTCTATGGGGGAAGCGCTGGCACCTTATACTTCCTGGCGCACCTCATGCAGCACTCCTACCGGCAATGGGTGCCTAGCGACCAAATCGAACAATTACTCGAAAAAGCGGTTGCGGGCATGGTTACTGCCACCACTCCGGAGCCGCCCCGAGCCGACTATCCTACCGGGCTCTGCACCGGCAGCAGCGGTCTGTTGCTGACCGCTGTGGCCTGCGGCGATGCCATTGGTTGGGTGTCCGGCGGGCGGGAACACATTGCCCGCCAGTGCGCCAATGGCGCGATCGCGGTGGCAACCCACGCCCGGAACGCCAACCTGGACGACATCAACGTGGATGCGATCAATGGGCTGGCCAGCCAGCTGCGCGCCTACGCTGAAATCGCCGAATACCTTCCGGAGGTTCGGCCCAACCTGCGGGAACTCGCCCGCGTTACCAGGCGAGTGACCCGAAAATGGTTACGCAACTACCCAGAGTCCCCCGACGATGCCGGCTACGCCCACTCGACCGCCGGCGTCCTCGATGCCTACCTTGCGGCCAGCCACCTGTGCGGGGCCACCGTAGACACGGGTCTGGTCGAGCAGCAGGTTCAGGCTATCCTTGCGGCCATTCATGCCACCGGGAACGTTTCCCAGGGTTGGTGCCATGGTATGGCCGGGTTCGGGTTCCTGGCCGCACACTTGTGTGATCACATCGACACCCGGGCGGCTGGCGAGTCGCTGCTGAGCGCCATTCGGCCTGGACTACTGGCACCAGTCGACCACCTAGGGCTGTCGGTGTGCCATGGGGTTGCCGGCCTCGCCGAATCGCTGATGAGCCTGTACACGGCGACCGGCGATGAGGAAATCTTGGACCGAGCCCGATATCTCATCGACGAGGCAATTCCCGCCGACCTGGTGGAGGACGGGCTGACCAAAGAAAACTATTCCGTCAGCCTCATGTGTGGGGTAGCCGGGGTAGGCCAGCTGCTCCTGTCCGCCCCGATCGTGGCTGCCCCCTGGCACCCCGTCGAACGAATGAATGTTCTATGGCAGAAGACCGCGTGATTTCCGCAAGTGTTACCATCGCTCTGGGCGGCCATGGGTGCGACACCAACCGCACGGTTGACCGTGCCTGGTGTGGCATCCCCGGTTGCCCCGATGATTCATGGGTGTGAAGAGCTCATGACACATCTGAATGAATGACTATGACGCCACTGGTTCCCCATTCCGGTGGCGTCATACTTTTGCGTGGCCGGCCACCGCTTGGGCGTCGATAAGCGAAATGCTAGCGGTAAGGTTGAGCGAATGTATATTCGAAAACTTCGGAATAATTGTTCGCTCATGGCGAACCAATGGTGGTGAATGGCGCGGAATGCGCTAAACTTTAGTCTGTTAGACTCAACTATGATAATAACTGGCAATAATACTGGAGGAAAACTTGGCCGCCAAGAATGAATGGGTAGACAAAGATTACTATGCTGACCTTGGTGTTACATCTAGCGCCTCGGATGCAGACATTAAGAAGGCCTATCGGAAACTCGCGCGCGAAAACCACCCGGATTCCCACCCGGGCGACGCGATCCGGGAGGAGAAATTTAAAAAGGTCGCTGAAGCCTATGACGTCGTGGGCGATCCGACCCGTCGGAAAGAATACGACGAGTTTAAGGAGATGCTGCGTGTCGGCGGTGGGTTTCGCGGCGGCGGCCAATCCTTTCAAGACTTCTCGGATATTTTTGGAGGAGGTCGTTCTACCGGCGGTTTTAGTGACATCTTCGGCGGTTCTTGGGGTGCTACTCGCCGATCGGCTCGGCCGACGCGGGGGTCCGACGTGGAGACGGAAATTACGCTAGATTTCCGCGAGGCAGCCAAAGGCACCACACTACCGGTCCAACTCACCGGCGACGCCCCCTGCGCCGCCTGCCACGGCTCCGGGTCCCGCACCGGTGCCACCAGCGCCTGCAAAAATTGCAACGGCACCGGGTACGTTACCGAAAACCGGGGCGCCTTCGCGTTCTCGGCACCCTGCCCAGACTGCGATGGCACCGGCAAAGTCATCACCGACCCCTGCCCGGATTGCCGCGGCACCGGTACGGTACGACGCTCCCGATCCATCACCGTGCGTATCCCTGCCGGCGTGGTTGATGGGCAGAAAGTACGGCTTGCCGGTCAAGGCGAAGCTGGCCCCCACGGCACGCCCGCCGGCGATCTATTCGTCACAGTTCACGTCCGACCCGACAAAGTATTCACCCGGGACGGCGACAACCTGGAGGTAGAGGTGCCGGTCTCGTTCGGCGAACTAGCGCTCGGCGGCACCGTGAGCGTGCCCACCCTGGAAAAACCGGTGCGGGTACGCATCCCTGCCGGCACTCCTGACGGCCGGGTGCTGCGGGTTCGGGGTCGGGGCGTCCCCAAACGCGATGGTAGCTTCGGCGACCTCTACGTCAAGGTGAAGATACGGGTGCCTAAGGACCTGACCGATGATGCGAAAGATGCACTTCGCAACTACATGGAGGCGGAGAAACACATGGGCTTCGACCCCCGTGCCACCTGGGCCGGAAATGAATCATGACCATGAAAGACCCATCGAACTAGTAAACATGTGAGGGAGAACAAATCGACAATGTCCAAAAACAAAAACCAAGAGTCTATGGGCGAGGTTTTTGTGATCTCGGTTGCGGCTGAGTTAGCTGGCATGCACGCCCAGACTCTCAGAACATACGATCGAATGGGGTTGGTGACCCCCCAACGAACCAGCGGGGGTGGCCGCCGCTACTCCCGTGAAGATGTTGAGCTGCTCCGCACCGTGCAGCGGCTCAGCCAGGAAGACGGCGTCAACCTCGCCGGCATTAAGGCCATCATCCAACTCAAGAAAGAAAACGAAGAACTCCGCACCAAACTGCAGGAGGCTCGCGCCGAAAACGAGGTACTCAAACACAACCGGCATCGCGGCGAAATCGTGCACGTTCCCCGCTCCACCGCGGTAGTGATGTGGGAGTCTCGGCGGGGGCCGAGGCGTAAAAAGCAAAGCTAGCACCCGTAATCCGCCGCGGTTCGCTCCTGCGGAGCCTTCCGCACCCAGTGGCCAATCACCCCGGGAACAGTGGCAGGCCGCGGGCCCAATAGTTCCTGCTGATTCTGGGTTTGCTCCACCCTCCGCAACACCCCTTTGACGGTGGTGTCGCAGGTGGCCTTACGACGCTTACTCCCACCGCGGGCGCCCCGGCCACCCGGCGGGACCCCACCCATCATGGCGCCACCACCGGCAACGCCACCACGACCAGTGGTGGCCGCACCCGTGCCGCCCGTGCCCGCGCCACCCACGCGACCGCACGATTCTCGAAAGTTTGAGCTAACTCCCCGAGAGCCACTACCACCGCTGCCAGACGCCCCAATACCCGCGCCGCGCGGCGCAGCAAGCCTTGGTGCGCCAGGGAATCCGCCCAGTCCGCCGATGCCCCCGACCCCGCCATGACCGGTGGGCATCGGCCGACCACTCACACCACCTAGCCCCGGAGCCGCGGGGGCCTGCCCACCACCAAGAGGGTTTGTGGAGTGGGCGGCCCCAGCACCTGTGATTTCCGCGGGCGGGGCATAGGCGGCGCGTTCGGTGGCTATTTGGTGAGCGTTTGTAGTTCCCGGACCACCATAGTGGCCGGGTGCCGGATGGTAATGGGGCGATATCCCGCCGCCACCGGAGGATGCGGGCATGTTCGCTGGCCCCATCTGTCCCGGTTGTCCCAATTGTCCCTGGTGGGGCATGGTTGGGGGTGAACCGTATGCGTGTGGCGTGCGCTGGCCCGCGGGATTGGGGTGGTATTGCTGGTGCACCTGCTCTATCCCGGAGGCCATGCTGTGGCGTAGTTGCTGCACCGTGGGGAAGTCCTGCCCCACCTGCTCGGTCATGCCGGCGACCCCACCACCGCCGCCACCGCCGGGGAGCGGCTGGGTGAGATTTCGGGTTGCCGGTATGGCCGCCTGGATGGCCGGGCCGTACACGCTGTAGAAGTGGGTAAGGGCGAGTTTTTCGGCAGCGGTTTTCTCCACCGGGTCCTGGATGATGTCGGTAGCGGTTTTCATGGCGACCAAGCTGGGGGTGAAAGCGGCGGGAATGGTGGCCAGGTAGGTGACGGTTGCCGCCATGTGGGCGGCGTTTGCCGAGAATTGGGTGGCCACCTGGGCCATGTCGGTGATGACCCGGCAGGCTGCGTCCACAGCATCGCCGTCATTGGTGGCCTGGAGTTGGGCCGCGGTGTTGGTGAGCTGGGCGGCAATAGTGGCGGCCTCCGCGGACATGGTGTTCCACGACTCACCGGCCTGGGCGGCCTGGCCGGTGTCAGTGCTGGCGAGCTTGGTGATGACGTCGGCAAGTGAGGCGTTCGGGGTGATGGCAGGTGTGGGAAAGCTGAAGTTGCCGAATCCGCCGTCGGGTCGGGCCGTGGCCAGGTCCTTGATGGCGTGGACCGCCCCACCCAGGTCACCGTGGGTGAATGCTTGCGCGAAGCCCAATTCGTGGTTTTCGAAAAGGTCATGGTTGCGCTTTAGATTATAACGGCCCCAGTCTATTTGCTGGGCAAAGTTTTTGAGGATGGTGAGGGCGCTGCCAGCACCGCCGGTGAGCACAGCGCCGTGGGCCGCCCCCAATGCCGACAGCTCCGGCATGCCCGAGTAGCCGGCGCCTAGGGTCGTGCCTTGGGCCAGCGTCGACGAGCGCTCCGTGGCATCGAGTATGCCCTGGAGGTTTCCCGCGGCGCTGGTGAGGGAGGCAAAGTCAATGCGTAAATCCATGAAGAAATCCTTTCGTCGAGTAATAGGACTGAATGGGTGGGCATTATGGGGTTATTTCGGCAGTATCCGCAGGTAGCAGCGGTGGCAAGTGCCGCGTTGTAATCACACCAGCCCCAGGGGTTACCGGTGGTATGTGGCGAGCTTGTCCCGCATGTGGGCCCGAAAATCCGGGTTGGTCAGATAGTCGTGGCCGCCGGTGCCCGTCCACACCTCCGTCGCGCCGAATAGTTTGTCGGTCGGATCCGGGCCGTGCACCCCAAGGTCGGGAGTGTGCAGCATCCGGGCCGGGTCGGCGTCGTTGAGGGAGGAGATCACCTCGGGGTTGCTGCTATTGAGATGGAGGTCCCGTGCCGACCGGGTATGCATCCCGGGACTACCTGCGTTGATAAGCACATCGGTTTCCAACCCGCCCGGTCGTTGTGCCGCGGTGCCGAGCAGCACCGACCCGTAGCTGTGCCCCACGTCCATGAGCTGGGCGTCTGGGTATTTTGCGCGGAGTGCTTTCTTGTAGCTTTGGTAATCGTTGGCGGCCTTGTGCGCATGGTCGGGATAGATACCGCTGGGGACGCCTTTCGGCGCCGCATAGTCGTACATGACCACTGCCACATCGCCCTTGCCCCGGTTGAGGTCCTCGTAAAAATCCGACACATTGGCCACGCTGGTGACGATCGTGTCCGGGTTGGAGGACGTCACCCCCTGGACCACGGTCACGATCGTTTTCGCCTGGGCGGGGTCGCCGAAAATCAGCGCCGCCTTACCGTTGATAACCTGTATGGCCTGGGGTTTCTTTCTCCCCGTGTGGTCATCCTGGCCAGCAATGTGGGGGTCGTCCACCAGGGGGCGCACCTCGGGCCGAATGTGTTCGAACGCTTGGGCGTTGAGTTGTTCCGGGGTGAGGCTGAGATCGTCCCCCAGGTACACGCCGTGGGGATCGTTGTGCTCGACCGCGATACAACCAATCTGGTGGGCGCATTTCTTGTCCAGTATCAAACTGATGCCGTGCAGAAACATAAGAATTTGGTAGCAGATTGGAAGCGAGTCGATGGCCTTGTCGGTAAGGATAGCGCCGTGGTGAAGAGCCGCCGATAGCAAGGACCTCGCTCCCTGCCTCACTTTTTCGGCTGCTTTTTCGATGTCTCGTTGGGCGAGCCCCGTCTGGTACAACACCTGGGCCAGGTCGGCCGATTTCTGCGCCTGCGACGCATAGTTCGCCACCAGCGTTCCCAGGGTTTGCCGGCCGGCGTCGAAACCCGGGCCGGACAGGGAGTCGGCAAATACCGCCTCCCATCCCTGCTGTTGGCTGTTCATGGCCGTCGTCGCGGCCTGCGCGAACTTCTGGTGCTCCGCCGCCGCGGCAAATAACTCTTCGGATTTCAGTGGGAACATGAGCGTCCGCCCCCAAGGCTTTGGCTGGTGTTGGCGTCGATACGGGTTTGGTCGTTGATGAACCGGTGCAGTTGGGTCAGATGATCCGCCACCGAATCGTCCGTGTGGGTGAGCGCCAACCCTAGCCGGGACTGGAATTGGGTGAGCGCCTGCGCCGTGTGGCTGGCCGATAATCCCGGGGTGGGCAGTGGGGTCGCAGGTTCGTGGGTGAAATGGGCATCGGGGTGAAATGATGTGAACGACATACCTTTATTCCACGCGCCCCATTATGCTGCGGCCACCCCACCTGAATATTTTTCGGGCCTGTGGAAAACCTCGCCGGCGACCTGGGATTTTGTGTCCATTACCGCCACGCCGGGCCTGTGGAAAACTATTCGAACACAATAGCTAGACGCTGTCGGACAGTGCCCTATGGCCCGGTTTTTGGGCTGACTACGGCGTCGACAAGCGTCTAGTGGGAAAGCCTAAATGAAATAGGCGCTCTGATAGTTTTGGGTTTGGATGAGTTCTTCGGGGGTGCCCCGGGTCAGCAGCTTCTTTTTGGTGCGCGCCACCAGTTTTTTCGGCCCCGTAATGATGATCTGGTGGCCCAGCCACGTGCCGAAACTAGCCACAATGGTGCCCACGTCACCCACCTGGGTGAGGTGCAGGCCCCGTGGTGGCTGGGACGATTCGGTAGCACCCACCCACCAGGCGTCGGATTCGTGGGTGACCACCGGTTGAATAAACAGCCATGGTGCGGTGCTGGCCAGCTGCCACAGGCCTTGCAACTCATAGAGCTCACCGGGATAGTCCGCACTCAAAAACAGGTGGGTGTGTGGGGTGCGGCCCTTCATGAGCATGTCCACGATGATTGCGCGGGCCTCCGCCAGGCCAGTGCCGTGCGCAATGAGCAGCATGTCTTGGTCGTAGTCCAGGTTGTAGCCGCCGCCGGCCGCGGCAATGCGGATGCGGTCCCCCTGCCGGGCAGTTGACAGCAGCGACGGCGCGTGTACGTGAAACTCGATCTGGCCAGCATCGTTACAGGGGATGCTGGGGCTCAGATTGGTCCACCTGCCGCCCGAATAGTCGGTGTTGACGCTTAAATACTGGCCGGGCTCGTATTCGATGGGGGTGTCCACGATGAGCCGCACCACCGCAATATTGCGGCAGCGTTTTTCCACCTCGACAATTTGCCCAATGACCGGGTGGAAGGGACATAATGCGGCTGCCTCATCCATGACCTCGGCGGCCTGTCGCACGGCCCGTTTGATAATGAACACATCGTAGGCGCTGATGTCGAGGCAATACCGATCCAGCACCGGCGAAATCGCATCCGCTAGTGGCCGGTAGCGACGGAAACCATGGGCAGCTAAAATCTCTGTAACATCGCGCAAGTGTTCGATGGTTTCTGGGTAGAGATTGCCCTCATTATCTGAGCCATGAAATAGTCCCACTAATGCGTCCCCGAGCGGATAATCAGGGCTTACGATTAATTGGGCATCGGGAACATAGCGGAAATATGTAGTGAATACCTCACGGGAAAAACCGTCGCCGATCAATCGTAGCTGGTCGGCTACTTGGTTTGGTGGGGTAGTTATCGTCACATTTAATATTCTAACCATTTGTAGTGGTTTAAAAAATAATGCGTGACTTTTGGTTCTGAAATAAGCGATAAACTCGAATTTTAAAAAGTAGAAGATTTATTAAAAGGGAACCCGCAAAAAGCATTGTTGTTATTGGAAATAATCATAATGCCAGCGTGCCAGCATTATTGATGGTTTGATGATTTACTGAAAACGGTGTGGGGCATGCGGCAGTCGGTCTGTGATTCATTTGCTTGTCGACGCCGGTTCCGGCCATGGTTGTAATGGGCTATAGAAATCGCATAAATTATAGGTCAGTGAACAAAATATATGCAATTTTCATTATATGAACAGGTAGTGGCAGTGAAACCGGTGATTTTTCTGGCGGGCACGATTCACTAATGATAACCTAACTATTACCTAATGGGCCGCATTGATTCGAGAATAATCTAGCAATCGAAGGGCTAGATAGCCGAAAGCGGGGGTAGCTTTTGGGGTAATAAAATAATTGATTTCTGGTTTTCCTATCGAAATGCTTTGTATTCGGGCGGAACTTTGTTAAGTTGAACCCACATAACAATTGCTTGCTCAGGTTTCATTTCTCGTTCTTATGAAATGGGTGTGGGGCAGGGCGGCGCATGGACATATTGGGCATCGTGGTATCGCAACGGAATGGGATTGGCTGCTCATGTCGTCGAAAGCAAACTTAGGCTTTGTCAAAGCGGCTCTTAGGTTTGCCCCGGCCCTGCTGCGGACCCCGGCCTGGCGCCTCTCTGCCGTCTTCTTGACCGTGGTGGTGGCCGCAATCATGACCCTGATTATTAGTGTCACCTCGATGAAACTCAGCCCGGACCAGGAGCGTGAGTATTCCCTGGGGGTTGCCGACTACACGGCAAACATGCCGGGCGTGCCGGTCCGCGGCTATAAGAAGCTCAACCTCGACCACCTGTCGACGCTGGGGCGAGTCGAACTCATCACAACCCTGCCGGTTACTGGATTGGGTTGGACGGCGGAAGAGCACCGGGAGCTGCGCGTTTCCGAAACACCGTGGGACGCCTCCCCATACCCCAAACGGTACCCACTTGCCGAGGGCCGATACCCATCCGCACCAGGCGAAATAGCCATATCCACCACCCTGGCCCGCAGCGGCGGCGCCGTAGGCAGTGACGTGCGGATTGCGGTCCCCGGGGTGGATACCAGCTGGAAAATCACCGGCATTATTGCCGACAACTACCTTGACGATGCCACCATTTATGCGGCACCCGGCACGTTGAGCGATGTGTATCGCCGTATCGAAGGCCTGACCGGCATCCCCCAATATCTCGGTGGGAGCCTGTACTGGTCGGCGCCCAGCCCGGAACCGGTATTGGCGCAGCTCAGAGTGCTCAATAGTATCTCTGCGGCGTTGCAGGAGCTGCCGGCCGCTACCAGCGCCCAGGTGCTGCTCAGCGCCGCCGATCTTCACGGCGACCGGCCGGCGCCCGGCGGAAATCCGGTGATTTATGTTTGGCCAGCAGTCCTCATGCCCGCACTGGTGGTGATTATGGCGATTCTGCTCCTGAGCGTCTGGCTGCGGAAACAACAGGTCACACTGGCGGCGATGGGAATCCAGGATTCGGTACTGATTCTGGCGATCATTGGGGCGCTGACCATCATGGGGCTTGCGGCACTGGCGGTGGCATCTCCCATCGCCCTAGGCATTAGTACTATTGTTCGGATAATCCTGTCGCGGGTATATGAATTACCGCTGTCCACCTTTGTATTCCCCTGGGGCCTGTTCCCGCTCTTCTGGTTATCCATCGCTGGCGGGATCGTCGCTGGTCTGGCGATTGCGGGGGTGTGGGCAAGACGAAAACGCAAGGTAGCGGTGGGAGCAGCAGGAACCACCTGGGTCATGGGCGGCATCAGCTGCCTCGGCTTTCTCACGCTGAGCGTGCTCTTCCTATTCCCCGACATTCTTGACGACCAGAACCAAATCATTGGCGCCGGCTTCGTGGTCATGGTCTCGGCCCTTATGGCGTTGTGGCTCACAAAAACCCGGCGCCTATGGCCCGATTCCTTAGCCGGCGTGCTCAGCCGCCGCATGAAGGAGCGAGACGCGTTCAGCGGTGCCATCACCTGGCTGCTATGTGGCGCCATCGTCGGCATCCCCCTGATGCTGGTCACCACGGCCGTGACCACCGAAAACACCATGAATCTCACGCAAATTGACAGCGTCCCACCCAACACGGTTCGGGTCACCATGGCCGACCGATTGGGGAAACCCATGGAAATACCGGAACCACTCCAAGCCCAGGTTGACGCCGAGTTCCCCCAGCAACCCATTCGGATTCGGCGGGTTGCCGAGGAACAATCGGTACCGCCGCAAACTACTGTTCAGGTCGGCTTCGACGCGTTCCGAATGGGACAGCTCTGGGTATTCGAATCCGTGTCCGATATCGACCGGTGGTTGGGTGGGCTGAGCCCGGAGCAGAAAGTAGCTCTCAACAGCGGCGGAATCCTAGGCGTTGACGCCCGCGATGGTGCGATCCCGGTGCACGTGTCGTCGCTAGACGGGACGACCCGCACCGAAACGGTTACCGCCGCCCCGGTGGAGTTGCCGCGCGAATACCTGGTAGGCATGAACGTTCGAGCGATCGCGCTTCGATCTTTCGCCGAAACCCGCAACCTACCGTTGGGTCCGGCATTTGTGGAGTATCCGAATCTTGACGAAGCCGCCCAAACACGTGCGGTGCAACAAAAACCGCAGTTTTCCATACTGGGCCTCACCGTTGATGTGCACAACGAACTCCACCACATTTCCGTTCCCCCCGACCTGAAGGTATTGGTCCTGGTCAGCAACATCATCATGGGTGTGTGGATTCTGGTGTTGGCCCTGGGGATCGCCGGGCGACTATCCAAACATCTCGACAGCCTCTTTGCCCTGGGTGTGAACCGCTGGTGGGCGGGGAAAGTGTTGGCGCTCTCGCTCTTTCCCACCCTCATCCCGGCCATTCTCACCGGCATGGCCGCAGGATATGTGGGGGTGTGGATCCTGAAACTACAGCCGGTGCAGCAGACGGAGGCGCTGCCGGTCGCCACATCGTGGCCAACCTACGGGTTCGTCGCCCTCGGGCTGGCGGCGGTGCTTGCCCTGGCGTTCGGGTTGGCGGTGCTGCGGATCTCCAGCGAAAAACGGAAATGAGGATTACACATGTCGGCAATCACCCTGGATAACGTGTCGAAACGCTACGGCGACGTTCACGCGCTGCGGCCGCTGTCGGTGGAGTTCCCGTCCGGGAAACTCAGCACCATCTTCGGCAAAAGCGGCTCGGGCAAAACCACGCTGTTGTCGGTTATCGCCGGTTTGCTGAAACCCACAACCGGCGCCATCTGGTACCAGAACAAAGACATTGCCGCGCTCACCAAGGACGAATGTGCGGCGCTGCGCCGAACCGACATCGGGGTGGTGTTCCAAGACCACAACATCATCAACGAACTCACAGTGTTAGAGAACGTGCGGCTACCGCTCGAAGCAAACGGCATGAGTCGAACCACGGCAATAACGGCCTCGGAGCAGGCGCTAGCGAAAGTCGGCATCGGCCATCTTGGGCGCCGGTTCCCCGCCGAAATCTCCGGTGGGGAGCGGCAGCGGGTGGGCATCGCCCGGGCTATCGCGGGCACCCGAACCGTGCTGCTCGCCGACGAGCCTAGCGGCGCGCTTGACAGCGAAAACTCCACAAGACTGTTCGAACTGCTTCACCAGCTCACCCAGGAAGGCAGCACAGTGCTGTGCGTCACCCACGACCCGTTAGCGATTCAATATTCCGACCAGGTGTTCAGCATGGACGCCGGGATCTTAAGCCCAATCAGCCACCACGACATTTCCCAAACCTACGATTTTTTGAGGTAAACATCATGAATTTCACCAAAATATTAGGCGTTGTAAGCCTCGCCTTGATCTTGGCCGCCTGCTCTAAACAGGCGGAAGAACAGCCTACGCCGTTCTTCGCTAACGTCCGGGAAAACTTCCCCAAGCAGGCAGTTTCCCCCGATGCCGCGGCCTGCAGCCAGGCGGTCGGGGTGCACAAGTCGACGGCTTGCACCAAACTTGCGGACCTCTATGCGAAGCACGGGGTGACCACCGTGACCACCCAACCGCGGGGGTTGGAAACCATGGGCAATGAAACCTGGAATGTTGATATGAATGTCGAGTTTGAGGCGAATGGTACCCAGTACTCGGTGCCGGTGAAATTACTGCTGGAACATGCCGTCACCGAAACCGGTTGGAAAGTGCGAGAAGATGGCATCACCGCGCTGCACGACACGTTAGACATGTTGCTCTCCAAGTAGCCGGACGCTTTTCGACGCCACCGGCTGTGGCTACTGAAAACGGTTGTGCGGTAAAAGAGTCTTGCCAGGTGATCCCTCCCGCACACATAATTTTTGGCCCGTAACTGCATGGGCGGTATAGTCGGTGGAGGTCATCGACCGTAACTGTCAGTAGTGTTAAGGAGGCTTACTGAAAATGACTTGCCATATCCATGAAAACCATCCTCACGTTCACGGCGAGAACTGCGGCCACGAAGCGGTCAAGCACGGCGATCACGTCGACTATCTTCACGACGGTCACCGTCACCGCGCCCACGAGGGCCACTGGGATGAGTGCGACGGCAAATAATCTAGCCGCTAGCCGCAGGTCCGGTTGTCATACTTGACGACGATTGGGCCTGCGGTTTTTCTATGCCTGCCGGCTGACCGGGGTGAGAACATCGCTCCCGGTGGGGGACATGAGGATCACCTCGGTGTGGCTCACGAACTCCCCAGGATCCGTATCAAGCAGGCCGGCAACCTCCTCGACTGCCGTATCGGGGACCAGGATAATGGCAGAAAACACGAAGAGGCTGCGCTCATCCTCCGGGACAGTGTCGTATGCGGTAATGCGGTGTACCAGCCGGTCAAACAATGCACTATCGTTTCCATCACCGTAGGCTTGTTCAGGAGCAAACACGACCTGATAACGCTGTCGTACCATATCTATTCGGCGTTGATAATGGTATTTTGCTGCCACGAGATTATCGTAACGGCTCACAAAAAACGTCATGAAGCATCGGGGTGGCATAGTTGTCATTCTGTTTTCTCCTAGTTATAGCTGCAGTCATTGGGGAACTCATTACCGCTGGGGGTCATGAGCACCGCAGTGGTGCGGGTGGGGGCGATGGCTGGAAAGTCGTCGAAATAGTCAAAATCTAATAAGTCTATGACATCCCACACTGGATCATCGGTGCCGTCGTCGGGGAGGCCAATGATGGTGGTGAGCATAAAGGTGGAATAGGATTCGGCTTCTTCCGCGGTCCAGGGTTCGTCGAGAATTTCCTTGATAAGCAGGTCAAAGATCAGCGACTCGCGGCCAAGGTCACACACCTCCTCGGCGGCTAAGACAATAGCGTGACCAGGCAGTGCGGCTATCTGGGTGAGCCGCTCCTGGTAACGCTTTGCTACCAGCGGCAACTGGTCGTAGTGACAAACAAAAGTCGTGAAATAACACAAGGTGTCAGTCATGAGGATCCTCGGGTTTGAGGGTAGGTCCCGTCAGGATAACGTCGTAAAGCCAAAATAACCAGCGAAAACAGAAAGTTGAGCCTAAGGGACTTAACTTTTTTGGAGGAGTGGTGTATGCTAGGAACAAACTTGAGTAATACCCGCTCAACCTTATGGTTGGTCGGACCTAAAATAGTGAGAACTGGTAAACAGGAATACGACAGAAAAGGACAATAATGAGCTCATTTAAACCAACAACAAAAACCCAAGAAGCATTACAAACCGCGTTGCAACAAGCCTCCGCAAACGGCAACCCCGACATTCGGCCCGCCCACCTGCTGGCCGCTATTCTCGGGCAAGAAGACGGCATAGCCGCGCCCGTGCTGCGCGCCACCGGTGTGGACCCCGAAACCGTCCGCAAGGAAGCCGAGGCGCTCGTGAAGGGGTATCCCAAGGCCGAAGGCTCCGGGCTGGCCAACCCCAACTTTAACCGCGACGGCCTCAACGTGCTCAACGCTGCCCAAGAACTTGCCGGCGAACTCGGCGACGAATTCGTCTCCACCGAAGTCCTCCTGGCCGCTATCGCCCGCGGGCAATCCGACGCCGCCGACCTGCTCACCAAACGCGGCGCCACCTATGACGCCATCAAAGGCGTCTTCCCCTCCGTCCGCGGATCGAAAAAAGTAACCACCGAAGACCCCGAGGGCCAATTCCAGGCGCTGGCAAAATACTCCACCGACCTCACCGCCCGCGCCCGCGAAGGCAAAATTGACCCCGTTATCGGCCGCGACTCCGAAATCCGCCGAGTCGTCCAGGTCTTAAGCCGCCGCACCAAAAACAACCCGGTGCTCATCGGCGAACCCGGCGTGGGTAAAACCGCCATCGTCGAAGGCCTCGCCCGCCGCATCGTCGCCGGCGACGTGCCGGAATCCCTCCGTGGTAAAACCCTCATCAGCCTCGACCTGGGCTCCATGGTGGCCGGCGCCAAATACCGGGGCGAATTCGAAGAACGTCTCAAGGCCGTCCTCGACGAAATCAAAGAAGCCGAAGGCGAAATCATTACCTTCATTGACGAACTTCACACCATCGTCGGTGCTGGTGCCTCTGGCGACTCCGCAATGGATGCCGGCAACATGATCAAACCCCTGCTGGCCCGCGGCGAACTCCGACTGGTTGGTGCCACCACCCTCGACGAGTACCGCAAATACATTGAAAAAGACGCTGCATTAGAACGCCGGTTCCAACAAGTCTTCGTCGGCGAACCCTCCGTCGAAGACGCCATCGGTATCCTCCGCGGACTCAAGGAACGCTACGAAGTCCACCACGGCGTGCGCATCCAAGACTCCGCGCTTGTTGCCGCAGCCACCCTGTCCGACCGGTATATCACCTCCCGGTTCCTGCCGGACAAAGCCATCGACCTGGTGGATGAAGCCGCATCCCGCCTGCGCATGGAAATCGACTCCTCACCACAGGAAATCGACGAATTAGAGCGCATTGTCCGCCGCCTCGAAATCGAAGAAATGGCACTGACCAAAGAAACCGACGCTGCCTCCCACGACCGCCTGGTCAAACTGCGGGAAGAACTCGCCGACCAGCGCGAACGCCTGGGCGAACTCAAGGCACGGTGGAATAATGAAAAGGCCGCCATCGACAAGGTGCGGGGCGTGAAAGAAGAACTGGAAAAGATGCGTCAAGCATCCGAAATTGCCGAACGCGACGGCGACTACGGCAAGGTCGCCGAGCTCCGCTATGGCACCATCCCCCAGCTGGAGAAACAGCTGGAGCAGCTGGAACAACAATCCCTGGCGCCCACAATGCTCTCCGAGGAAGTCACCCCCGATACCATCGCCGAGGTCGTGTCCGCCTGGACCGGTATCCCCGCCGGCAAAATGCTTGAAGGCGAAACCGAAAAACTCCTCCACATGGAGGCCGAACTGGGCAAACGGGTGGTCGGCCAACTCGACGCGGTGCAGGCCGTCGCCGATGCGGTTCGGCGTGCCCGCGCCGGGGTTGCGGACCCCAACCGGCCCATGGGTTCCTTCCTGTTCCTCGGCCCCACTGGTGTGGGCAAGACGGAACTCGCCAAATCCTTGGCCGAATTCATGTTCGATGATGAGCGCGCCATGGTTCGCATTGACATGAGCGAATACGCGGAGAAACACGCCGTTGCCCGCCTCGTCGGTGCCCCTCCCGGATACGTTGGCTACGACCAGGGTGGCCAGCTCACCGAGGCCGTCCGCCGCCGCCCCTACACCGTCGTGCTGTTCGACGAGGTGGAAAAGGCCCACCCGGATGTGTTCGACATTCTCCTGCAGGTGCTTGACGACGGCCGCCTCACCGACGGTCAAGGCCGCACGGTGGACTTCCGCAACACCATCCTGATCCTCACCTCCAACCTGGGTGCCGGCGGCACCCCAGAGCAGATGATGGACGCGGTGAAGAAGGCCTTCAAACCCGAATTCATCAACCGCCTCGATGATGTGGTGATCTTCGACCCGCTCAGCAAGGACCAACTCACTAGCATCGTCGATATCCAAATCCGGGACCTGGCCGAACGGCTTGCCAGCCGCCGCCTTACCCTCAAGGTTTCCGACGATGCTAAGGAATGGTTAGCCGACCGTGGCTACGATCCCGCCTACGGTGCTCGGCCGCTGCGCCGGCTCATTCAGCAGGCCATCGGTGATGCCTTGGCCAAGAAACTCCTGGCCGGCGAGATCCGCGACGGCGACACGGTCAATGTTACTGTGAACACCGCCACCGACAGCCTCGCCGTGGGCAAATAGGAGTGAAATAGCCATATAGCACTGCGGCCCGTCCGGTCGCAGTGAAAAGCGATAAAAATCACCTACGAATTACCCCGGGATGGACATCACACCTATGTTTTGCGGGTGAACATAATCCACCTGGGGTAATGCTGGTTTTTTACCCAAAAACGAAAGCGGATTTCAACACACACGGACGTTATGGCACACCCGGCGCAGCGGGCGTCGAAAAGCCTAGAGTGCATGTTACAGGTTCGGCATCAAGTGCACCCTAAGATCAGTAATTATGACAGCCACCATCATCAGCACCGATGAACTCGAATATCGCGTTCGGACAGGCAAAAAGCAGATTGTCCTAGCTAGTCTATGGGAGCCGGACGAGCACAGTAACTATGAGCATTTCAAGGCGGGGCACATTCCCACCGCCCGGTTCTGCGACACCGCATTGGCACTCGCCGACATTCCCAGCGCATCCAAAGGCCGCAACCCCTTGCCCACCAAAACCATTCTGGAGAGGTGGTTTAAATATTGGGGGCTTGACGACACCCACGAGGTTATTGTTTACGACGACAAGCGGGGGTTTTTCGCTGCCCGCGCCTGGTGGACATTGAAGTGGGCGGGTGTGAGTAATGTGCGCATCCTCGATGGCGGGCAGCAGGAGTGGGTGCGCCGCGACTACCCGATGGCCGCCGGCCCGGGTAATCCTTGCGTCTACGACAATATTGTCCCCAGCTCCGGGCACATGCCCACCGCCACCATTCAGGATGTGAAGGCCCATACCGGGCTGCTCATTGATGCGCGAGAAACCAACCGGTTTGCCGGCCGTAAGGAATATTTGGATTTGAAGGCCGGCCACATTCCGGGCGCCATTAACATTCCCACCCGCGCGGTGATGAACCCGAAGCAGAGTTTCAAACCGGCCGAGGAGCTGCGGGAGATTTTCGCCAACCACGGTGTGACCCGGGATACCATTGCCGATGCCATCATCTACTCGGGTTCCGGCAACCATTCTGCGCAGGTCATTGCCGCTATGAACATTGCCGGCCTGGGCACGCCCCGTCACTATGTTGGCGGCTGGTCACAGTGGTGCGCTAACCGAAATAATCCGGTGGAGCGTGGCGTTTAGCCACACGTCCCGGCAGGTTTTGCCAGGCATATTACCGAAAAACTATCCCACGAAAGCCGCGGTGGTTGGGATAGTTTTGTCATATTTGCCTTAGACTTAAAGGCATGTTTTTTGTACTTGCCGCCATTATTGTCGCCGGTCTCGGCGGCTATTTACTGTATCTTGATGCCCGCCGAAAGCGCGCCCAGGTGGCCGATGATTCCGAGCTTTACGACGATTCCGCTCGGGATTATGGCCCTGATCCTATAGAACCCGCCGGTGATGAGGCGGAAGCGTTCGCCGACCACCACGATTTTGATGTGGGGCAGGGTCCGGTGCGGGAAACCGATTATGGTCAGCCGGTTTCCCCGAATCCTGCGGCCCGCCCGGCGCAGCCGGCGTCTCGGCGGGGGTCGGCGTATGGGCCGAATTCTGGGCGGCCGAACCTACCAAACCAGTCAAACCAGCCGGGCCGATCAAACCAGCCGGGCGGTCAGGCGGGCCAGCAGAACCAACCAGGTCAGCCGGGGCAGCGGCGCCCGCGGCCGGCGGCACAGCGGCTCACACCACAGTCGGTGCCGCCGCAGCAGCCGGCCGCCCCGGAACGCCAGCCGTTCACCATTACAAAAACCCCGCATATCACCCGCCCCACCGGGGCTCGTGGCACCACCGGCGTCGCGGGTTCCGGCGGGGAGGCGGGTGCCGATCACGATGCCGATTCCCACGACGAGGAGCCTGGCGGTTCGGGGGGATTGGGCGGCGGGGTGGGAGGGCATGAGTCGCCGGACACCACTACCACCACTGGTCAGGCCCAACAACCTGCGGCCCAGTCTGATGCGTCGGTGGTACCGGCTGCGCGGGAGAAGAAAACTGTCGCCCCACCCATGGTGTTGCCTTCCGCCCATGCCCGGTTGCCGAAGTCGGCGTTCACCGGACTGTTGCGGTCCGCTACCCGGGCCCGCCGTAATTGGGCCCAAGAACACGAGTTTGAATACCAGAAGGAAGACCCCTACCTGAGTGACGAGTGGTCGCATGGGTTTGCCTCCAGCAACCTCACCGCCAAGGATGTGGTCAGTGGGTTTGCCGCTGGTTACGAATTATGGCTGGTAGATTTGGGTCAGGTGACGGTGATGGCCATGCGTCGTAAAGCCACCAGCGATGTGGTCATTGACATCCGCCGGATTTTGCAGTCGGACACATATAAGTTCGAAAACCTGGTGTCGGTGACCACGTTCCAGGGTTTCCACGTGTTTTCCAATAATCCCGGCGCGGCGCAGCGGTTCATTGACGACCGGGTGGGGACCGCGTTTGCCACAATGCCGGCGAAGGTGACCGCCATGTGGTTGGAGTCGAGTTGGGTGCTGGCTGCCACGCCGAAGGGGAGCGTGGAGGAGGATTGGGACGCCATGATCCAGCCGTTGGCGCTGCTTGCGGATGCCGCCTATGTGTTGCCGCCGGCGCCGGGTGCGATGCCGCCGATCAGCTATCAGGATAGTGATCCGACCCGGGTGTTGCCGCAGGCCCCGGAGCTGCCGGAGGATGAGGATGAGCCGGAGGTGACCCCGCCGATGCCGCAGTTGCGGCCGAAGGAGGAGCCGGTGGTGTTGCCGTCGCGGGTGCGGGAGGAGTCGCGGGGGAGTGTGAATTCTCGGCAGGTGGGTATGGATGATGTGTCGCCGATTGCGGATGGGGGGAAGCCGGCGGATCCGAATGATTATTTTGGGACGCGGGTGATTCGGGACACGTCGCAGGGTCCGTCTATTTTTACCGATGGTAAGCAAAAGGATTAAAGTGGGGATTCATGCTGAATGAATCAACGTCAACCGGGGCGAAGAAACAGGAATTGGCCGAATTGGTGCGGGAGTTGGCCGTGGTGCACGGCAAGGTGATTTTGTCTTCCGGGAAGGAGGCGGATTACTACGTGGATTTACGCCGGGCCACGTTGGAGCATCGGGCGTCCCGGTTGATTGGGGAGTTATTGCGGGAGCTTACTGCTGACTGGGATTATGCTGCGGTGGGGGGGTTGACGTTGGGGGCGGATCCGGTGGCGACCAGTATTATGCATGCCGATGGCCGGCCGATTGATGCGTTTGTGGTGCGTAAGGAGGCGAAGAAGCATGGTATGCAGCGCCGCATTGAGGGCCCGGATGTGGCCGGTAAGCGGGTGTTGGTGGTGGAGGACACTACGACGACGGGGAATTCGCCGTTGACCGCGGTTGCGGCGTTGCGGGAGGCCGGCGCCGAGGTGGTGGGGGTGGCCACCGTGGTGGATCGGGATACTGGTGCTCAGGATGCGATTGCGGCTGCTGGTTTGGAGTACCGGTATGTGTTGGGGTTGGCGGATTTGGGACTGTAGCCGGTTGGGGTTTTGGGCATGAGCGCGAATATGGGTGATTCGGAGGCGTCGGCGACGCCGGGTCCGACGGAGTGGGGTCAGGGCCAGCACGGTGTGGGCCCGTGGGAGGTCGAGCATCCGGGCGAGCCGGCCCCGGTTGATGATCCGCGTTATGACCCTGAGCTATTGGCTATGGGGGATCGTCGTAATGTGGTGGATGCGTATCGTTACCTGCGGCGGGAGGCGATTGTTGCGGATATTGATACGCGGCGGCATGCGTTGCATATTGCGATTGAGAATTTCGAAAACGACGCCAATATTGGTACTGTTGTGCGAACAGCAAATGCGTTTGCGGTGGATACGGTGCATATTGTGGGTCGGCGCCGGTGGAATCGTCGGGGGGCGATGGTGACGGATCGGTATCAGCATTTGCTGCACCATGACACCACGGATTCGGTGGTGGCGTGGGCTGCGGAGCACGGGTTGACGGTGGTGGCGATTGATAACACTCCGGGGAGTGTGCCGTTAGAGACGGTGGAATTGCCGAAGCGGTGCCTGTTGTTATTCGGCCAGGAGGGTCCGGGGGTGACGGCGGCGGCGCAGGCTGCGGCGGTGATGACGTGTTCCATCGCCCAGTTCGGGTCGACCCGGTCGATGAATGCGGGGGTGGCTGCGGGGATTGCCATGCATGCATGGATTCGGCAGCATGCCGATTTGTCGTTGGCATGGTGACACGGCGGGGTGGCATATGGTGTGGTTCGGGGGTAGCTAGTTCATCTGAATGATTAGCAATGCATGCGTTATGGTGCGGTTGGTGTGCCGGGTTGTCACACTGGTGGGGGAGGAGTGAAAAATGTTGCAAGAATTGGAATTATGTCCAGCATATCCGTTATCTTTATGTTATATTTTTGAAAGTCCAGCTATATAGTTTATTGAGCTGTTTAACGACATATTTTCTTAAAATTAATTAGGTGACAGAAGCGGAGAATAATCAGTGAATGAAAAATGGCTCCATCGTGCCGACCTCGCTGAATCCGCCATCAACGAGCGTCATGCTAGCCGGGTGTGGGGTCTTCCCAACACGAATTTAGCGGTTGCCGCCTGGCCGCCGCACACGAAGGAAAAACTGTTTTACCGTTGGCATTATTGGTGGCAGGCGCATTATCTTGATTGCTTGGTTGATGCCGCCATTCGTCGCCCCACTAAGGCCCGTAAGCAGCGGATTCAGCAGACTATTACTGGTATTCGGGTGCGTAATTTAGGCCAGTTTACCCGTAATAATTATTATGACGATAAGTTGTGGTTGGCGTTAGCGTTGGGGCGGGCCCATAAGGTGCTGAATCCGCGGCGGACGAAAAAGAAGTCGTTGGTGGCGTTAGAGGAAAACATTTTGGACGGCATCGACCCGGTCATGGCGGTGCTGCCATGGCGGGTGGGGGAAATGTTTTTCAACGTTCCCACGAATGGCCCCGGTGCGATTCTGATGGCGCGCACCGGCCAGGTCGCCAAGGCGCGGTTTTTAGTGGATTGGGTGTTCGACGAGCTTATCGACGACCATGGGTTGGTGATGGATGGCATTCGCATGTCGATGAATGGGCCGGAAGTGGTGAAAAACCTGCACCCCTATTGCCAGGGGGTGATGATGGGTGCCTGTTTGGAATTGACGTTGCGGCTGCGGGAGTCGCCGGAAACCTATGAGGATTCCATGGCCTATCAGGCGCATGTGCGGAGTGTGCTGCATGCGGTGGAGAAAGACATGGCCACACCAACGGGGGTGATTAACTGGGATACCCGCGATGGTGATGGCGGCCTGTTTAAGGGGATTCTGGCCCGGTATTTAGCTGATGTTGCGGTGCGGCTGCCAGACGATAGTGAGGCTAATGTGGCGGCGAAGAAGCTGGCCCGGAAGCTGGTGCTGTCGAGTGCGGAAAGCGTGTGGAATCATCGCCTGGAGGTTGATGGGCTGCCGGTGTTTGCCTCTGACTGGTTGGGTGATGCGAAACTGCCGCATAATTATGGGTTGACGACGAAACCGTTGAGTGATTATGTGCGGTTGGTGCGGATTGATGAGCGGGATTTGTCGGTGCAGCTTTCCGGGTGGATGCTGTTGGAGGCTGCCGCGCGGATTTCGGCTGCTGACCCGGTGGAGGGAGAATAACCAGAGGTTTGTTTCTAACCCCAATCTTTTTCGTGAAAGAGGTTGGGGTGTGAGATTTGAGTCATGGGGGGTGGTGCGGGGGATAGCAGAAACCAGGTATTTTAAATAGGGTTTTAACTGTGGTTTTTTCTGGGTGCCTCAAAGAAGCTTCGGGAATGGCTGTAGCAGTCGAAAGCGGATGTCTGGCATTCAGCTTAAGATGACGAGTGTATCCATAACATCATATCGAGACACCGGATACTTTCTGTGGCTAAGATTTGACGTGTGGGAAACTGGAAGTGATTGGAGATCAACCTCATGACATACCCTTACAACAGCGGTCAGCAACCTGATTCGGTGAATAATCCATTTTTGGGTAGCCAACCGGGTGGTTTGGGGTCGCAGTATGACCCTAATGGTCTTGCCGCTAATCCTTCATATAGTCCCGATCCTGTAGCAGATTATGGTTATAATCCTACGCCTGTGGGGGGCACCGATTGGCAGCAGCCAGCCTCTGGCTATGATTACAGTGCACAATATGGGGTGCCTGTGCCGCAGCAGCAGCCACAATATGGGGTGTTGCCGCAGCAGCAACAGTATTATGCGGCGCCGCTCCAGCAGAACCCGCCGAAAGATAAAGCCATTGCTATCTTGTTTTGCCTGTTCTTCGGTGTTTTTGGGGCGCATAATTTCTATACCGGGTTCAATGGGATGGGGGCGGCGCAGCTAGTGCTTTTGCTCGTGGGGTGGTTGTTTTCCTTCCTTCTCATAGGAATACCCTTGTTGATTGCGTTAAGCATTTGGGTATTTGTCGATTTGATTATGATTATCGCCAGCAGCGGACGGTTTGCTTATGTTTTCCGGCCCTGACCAGTAAAATTATTAGAATCCTCGCATGTGTCTTTCATGCGGGGACTACTTTGGGTTTAGGGCCGAAAAACCTATCGGCACATCCCAGGAACCAACTATCAGTTTGAGGAGAATACCGCACATGTCCGCTTCAACCGGCGGTGGCGCTGGCGACCCGTTTAGCAACTCTGCCCCCAGCCAGGCGCACGACCCGTTTTCCCAGGTGGAACCGGTGAAAACTGGGGACACTACTGTCCGAAAAGGCCAATTCGACCCTTTCGGTACCACCAACCCCAGCACACCGGCTGATACCTTCGGCGACACCGCTGCCCCCGTGGCGCATCGCACTCCGGTGAGTGGGCCGTGGTATTACGTCATTCCGGCATTCGTGGCTGCCATGATTGCTGCGGTGCTCGCTATATTGGCGTTCGCTGTTGGTGGGAGCGCGACCGACACAATGTTCCACAATTATGCTATTTGCGGCTGGGTCATGGCCGGTATTGTGGGTTTCCTCCTGATTGGGATGCATATGCGGGCGGACAATCGTCGACAAGCGGAAAACTTCTATATCGAAAACCCCATGCAATATGTGCTCATGCGGGCCACCATTATCATTGGGTCGCTGGCGGTTGTGGGCACCGCGTTCGAAATCGCCTTGTGGTTATCAAAAACAGTCGGGTAAAAACGGGTAAAAAGGGAACCAATATGAAAAGTTTGACTGCACCACCTCTGTGGCGGATTCTCTCCACGTTCGCCGTTATCGCCATTATCGGCGTACTGGCCCTGCCCGGCGTAGTCCAGGCGGAAGACGCCGAAGTGTCCCCCTCGGGTAGGGAGAACATTAAAAAACTCAATACCTGCATTGACAATAAGAAAAAAGCCGACCTGATTTTCGTGATTGACGAATCGGCGTCGCTCAAGGGGCACGGCGGTAAACCCGCCACCGACCCCAATAACATACGTGTTCCCGCCATGCAGGACCTGGTCACTCAACTAGGAAAATTCGCCCAGGAAAGCAACGCGGACATTAATGTGAAATTGTCCGGGTTCGGTCAGGGCTACCGGTCGCAGCCAGACGTGTACGGTGGTTGGGTCAATGTGCGGGATCATGCGGGGGACCTCACCCCACCCATCCAAGGCTTCGACCAGCGCAATAATGATGTGTTCACCGACTACGGCACCGCCCTCAACGGCGCCATGGCGGACCTGGCCAGCCGGCCCGACCCGGAAAGCTGTAAGGCCATCCTGTTTTTCACCGACGGGAAACTCACCGTCCAGGGGGATCAAAAGGCCGACATTGTGGCCCAGAAAGCCATTTGTTCCGCCGACGGGCAGGTGAAAAAACTCCGGGATGCCAACATTCAACTGTTCACCGTGGGCCTGATTCCCTCCGGGGAAGAATCGCCCGAGCAAATCCTGCGATCCATGTCGGAAGGCAACGACTGCGCCATCGACACCGTGCCCAATGGGGCGTTCTTCAACGCCGAATCCAATGCGGCATCGCTGTTTAGCGCCTTCCGATCCATTCTGCCGAACAATGCGGTGGTGGAACACCACGGCAATACAGCAAGCAAGATGCGGTTCATGCTGGACAATTCCATCACCGAGGTGCGAATCTCCGCGGTGCCAAATGAGATTGTCGACAATGATGCGCTCATCCCCGTGCTCATCACCCCCCGGGGCAAGGAAATCCCCCTCAAGGGCAGTTCTGCCTCTAACGATGATGTGAGCATCAAGGTAGAGCGGGGCGACAGCGTGCCCGGCATGGTAGACATCACCATGTCGAAAGACCAGGCCGGCGACTGGGCCGGGGAATGGCTCTTCGGCTACCAGGCCAAGGAGGGCACCAACACCCAATACTCGGCGAAAGCCCAAATCTTCCCCGGCCTCACCACCGTTGCTGAAGAACTCAACGACAAGGAAGTCATTGGGCTCAGCAATAACGAAGTCATCCACGTGGCCTTGGTGAATCGGGATGGGCAACCCCAAAAACTTGAAGGTGAAGCCAAACTGGAGGCAAAATTCGCCCCCGCCGACGGTTCCGAACCCATCAACCTCATTGAACCCACCTCCATCGGTGACGGGTTCCCCGTGGTTGTGCCGCTGAAAGTCATTGACAAGCCGTCGACCGGTGAAATCACCCTGAGCACCGCCATTGTGACCAAGGGCAAGGACAACAAGCCCGGCACCCAACTCACACCCGTGGTGGCCCGCTACCCGGTGGCAATCAGCCCTAGCAACTTCCCGAAGGTGGCTGGTCAGGTTGATATTAAAGTCAACCAGCTGGAAACCCAGGTGTCGGTCCCCGTGGAAGGCCCCGGCAAACTGTGGATTGATGAAAAAGCCACCGGCACGAAAATCACCACCCCGGAGGGGGCAACACCGCTGAAATTCGAAGCACCGAACAACAGCAGCGAAAAAGCCCTCACCCTCCAGGCCGGGCAAAAAGGCTCCCTGCCGCTGATTATCCGCACCGACAAGCTTGTCGACGGGCCAATTGCGGTCAATAGTTTAGTGAAACTGGAAAGCCTGAAAACCGGTGAAGACGGCGAAGTCGCCGTCCAATTCACCGGCACCATGCAGGCACCCGTGAACAAGCCCGTGTTTGCCGGCGTGTTCGTACTCGTGCTCATCCTGGCTATCCTCATCCCACTCATCATCCTCTACCTCATCAAATACCTCACCGGCCTGCTGGTGCAATCCACCCTGCACGCCAAGAGCATCCCAGTGGCCATCAAGAACGGCCGGCTGGTTCGGGAAGATACTGGCCAAAACCTCACGTTCACTTTCGACGAACTGGTGCTCAACACCCCCGGGGTGAAACCGCAATCCCGCGAAGTCGTGCTCGCCGGCAAGAAAATCCGGGCCCGCTACGGGTTCAACCCGTTCAGCTCCGCATACGCGGCGGCGGAAGACGGCCCCTCCATCGGCAACCTGGGTCGGCAAGTCAAAGGCCGGGCAAAACTGCCGCTCGCCCTGCGACGCACCTGGGTGCTTTACGCCGACAAATACACCAAGGACAAGGGCCAACTTCTTGTCATCGTCGACCCCAACATTCAACAACCCGACATTGATGCCCTCGCTGCCGAAGCCCAGGCCAAGGCCAAGGACTACTTTGACCGGTTCCCCGAACCAGCCCCCGCTGACGCTGACGGGGCGGACGGGCCGCACGTCGCAGCGTCGCAAAGCACGGGTGCGAAACCCGACCCCTTCGGTGGCGCCCCCAGCAAACCGCAACCGCCGCGCACCAGCCGGAACCCCCAGCCCAGCCGGGACGACGACGATGTGCACCGGACAGCGTCACTCGACCGGCCCACCGAAAACGATAGTAACGACCCGTTTGCGTAACCCACGCACCGAACGGAAAACCCCACGGAGGTAAGAGACAATGCGGAAGTTTTTAGTTGTCGGTTGCGGCGGCTCTGGAGCCAAAACCCAGGCCTACATGATGGACCAACTAAAAGCGCTCATGCGCAACATCGAACCCGAACGCACCGAACTGCCAAAATGCTGGCAATTCGTCACCATTGATGTGCCTCTTACCCCCGAAAACGGCCCCAGCAAACTCCCCAATGTCCCCCAGGCCGGGGGCCGCTACATCGGCATTGGATCCGCACAACGCTACTCCACCTTCGACATTGGGGTTTCCAGCGAACTCGTCAACAATGGGGGCCTGAAAGAAATCGCCACCTGGGCCCCCGCCAACCCCGGCTCCATCGCCACCCCGGTCTCCGACGGCGCCGGCCAATACCGGGCCCTTGGGCGCATGCTCACCATCCCCGCCGTCAAAAAAATCCAGGAAGGACTCAAACTCTCCCTCGACGTCCTCAACAACGCCGAAACCATCAAAGAACTCAACGAACTTAACTACAAAATCACCGGTAAACGCGCCGATGCCAACCTGCAATCCCCCGTCATACTCATCATCTCCTCTATGGCCGGCGGCGCGGGTGCCTCCATGTTCCTCGACGTTTGTCGCATCCTCTCCACCCTCCCCAACTCCAAACCCCAACACACCGGCGTCTTCATGTTCACCCCCGAGGTGTTCTCCGAAATACCCAAAGAAATGATGATGGGCGCCTGGCCTAACTCGCTCGCCATGTTCGGCGAAGCCGTCGCCGCCCAATCCGGAGCCGCCGTCGAATCCGACACCGCACTGTTCTCCGCCCTCGGCATCAACGGCGCCAACGAACCCTTTACCTTCGCACGAATGTTCCCCATAGGCAACCGCATGGGTGACCAAGGCGCAGTCTTTGGTGACGGCAGCTCCAACGGGGTTTACCGCGGCCTGGGTCGCGCCCTCAGTGCCCTCATGTACTCCGAACAAGCATGTGAAAGCTTCGTCGCCTACTCCCTCGGCAACACCGGATCCCCCGACGCTAACCGCAACTATCTTGGTTGGGCCGAACCCAACGGCCTTCCCTGGGACGGCATGCCCTGGGGCACCATGGGTTTTGCTCAACTCTCTATGGGCCGCGACAAATACGCCGAATACGCCGCCCAACGCCTCGCCCGCTCAGCCTTC
>ERZ773100.125-NODE-125-length-45992-cov-8.693254_pt1 | contig 45992 bp, 46 predicted proteins | sample MGYA00511119_ERZ773100 | MGnify/ENA primary metagenome ERZ773100 (study PRJEB29015, sample SAMEA2738000) | human oral metagenome | biome: human oral; feature: human-associated habitat; material: dental | place: China | collected 2111 ...
ATGAAAGTTTTATTATATATATGAAAATATAAATTTTATAAATATTTGTTCTTTTATTTTATTTTTTTTATGCTATAATTAATTTAAGTACAAAAAACAATAAAATATGTATTACTTTTAATTTTTAAGGAGGAGATTTAATGAAAGTTTTATTTTATGGTGTAAGAGAAGTTGAAGTACCTTTATTTCATGAACAAAATAAGAGATTTGGATTTGACTTAGAACTAATTCCTGATTACCTTAACAGTAAAGAAACTGCTGAAAAAGCAAAAGGATTTGAATGCGTAATTCTTCGTGGAAATTGTTTTGCAACAAAAGAAGTATTAGATATGTATAAAGAATATGGTGTAAAATATCTATTTACTAGAACAGTTGGAACTAACCATATTGATGTAAAATATGCTAAAGAATTAGGGTTCAAATTAGCTTATGTTCCATTCTATTCTCCAAATGCAATAGCTGAATTAGCTGTTTCATTAGCTATGTCTTTATTAAGACACTTACCTTATACTGCTGAAAAATTTAATAAAAGAGATTTTACAGTTGACAAAAATATGTTTTCAAGAGAAATAAGAAACTGTACTGTTGGTGTAGTTGGGCTTGGAAGAATTGGATTCACTGCTGCAAAATTATTTAAAGGTTTAGGAGCAAATGTTATTGGATATGATATGTTCCCTAAAACTGGTATAGATGATATAGTTACTCAAGTTTCTATGGATGAATTAGTAGCTAAAAGTGATATTATAACTTTACATGCTCCATTCATTAAAGAAAATGGAAAAATTGTTACAAAAGAATTTTTAAGCAAAATGAAAGAAAATTCTATATTAATAAATACTGCAAGAGGAGAATTAATGGATTTAGAAGCTGTTGTTAATGCTCTTGAAAGTGGACACCTTGCAGCTGCTGGTATAGATACTATTGAAGGAGAAGTTAATTACTTCTTTAAAAACTTCTCAAATGATGAAGCTAAATTTAAATTAGAATACCCTCTATTCAATAGATTGTTAGATTTATATCCAAGAGTTTTAGTAACTCCTCATGTTGGTTCTTATACTGATGAAGCTGCTTCAAACATGATAGAAACTTCATTAGAAAACTTAAAAGAATACTTAGATACTGGTGCTTGTAAAAACGATATAAAAGCATAGTAAAAATATTTTTACAGATAATAAAAGCTATTATATTTAGAGAAAAAACTCTATTTATAATAGCTTTTTTAATATAAATTAATATAGAAAATGATTTATTACTAAATAGGTTAATAAATGTAATAAAAATAGTTCATTGCTAGCTAAATTTCTTAACACTTAAAAATTGACATTCGCTGCAAATTCAGCAAACTTGCTGATAAGTCAGCTTCGAACATGCTGAGATTTGCTCGGCTCATTTGCTTCAATTTTTAAGCTAAAATTTAGAATGCAATTTCACTTATTTTTAATTACATTATAAATTAAAATTTATACTGTATTTTATTCTTTTAAAAACTTTAATATTTCATCCACTGTTTCTTGTTTTTCCAAAATACTTGTATGTGTAGTATTTTCTATTGTTTTTAAAGGAGAACCTTCTATTTTAGCTGTTGCTAATGGTACCATTCCATCATCTTCACCTTTTATAAGCATGGAATATAGAAAGTTATTAGACTTATCTCCTATTAAAACATAGCATGGATAAGTTGGTTTCCCTAACTGATTTACAAAACTATTTTCATCTGTTTTCATATCAGCAACAGCAGGTCCTATAAAGTACCACAATATATCTGCAATAGGATTATCAGCTAACTGACTTCCATGCGATGGTGGAGAGATTAAAACAACCTTTCCTAAACTATCTAATTTATGTTCCTTTAAATAGTACCTAATCAAACATGAACCCATAGAATGAACAACAAAATTTATCCTTAATTCAGGAAGATTTTTAGCTTTTCTTTCTAAATTAATTTTATTAAGCTTTTCTACTTGTTCATCAATAATTGGAACTATATATTTATCAGTCATTTCTGCAATCTTATCATCAACTGTTGGATACTGAATATTAACAACAGAATAACCATCCTCAGCTAATTTTTCATCTATAAATCTTAACTGTTTTTCATAACCATAGATACCATTGAAAGTTATAACTATATCCTTTTCTATCTTATCTTCATTATAGTATTTTACTTGATATTTATGGGTTAATAAAAAAATTTTCACTAACCATAATATCAAAATAGATAATAATATAACAAAAAATAAAATTTTAAAAAATTTCTTCATATACATTCCTTAGTTAAATATAAAAATAGTTCGTTACTAGCCAAATTTCTTAACGGATAAAAATTAAGAATTCGCTGCAAATTCGATAAACTTGCTGACAAGTCAGCTTCAAACATACCGAGATTTGCTCGGCTCATTCTATTTAATTTTTATCCTAAAATTTGGAATATAACTCACTTATTTTTATATCCTATAAGCATTAAAAGTAATAATTTTTTTATTTAGTACCAAATATCCTATCTCCACAGTCTCCAAGTCCTGGATAGATATATCCATTTTCATTTAAACCTTGGTCTATTTTAGCTGTATAAATAGGTACATCTGGATGTTTATTTAATAGTTTAGCTATTCCATCTGGAGCAGCAACTAAACACATAAATATTATGTCTGTTACCCCTTGTTCTTTTAAATAATCAATGGCATATACTGCTGAACCACCTGTTGCTAACATAGGGTCAACTAGTATAACTTTTCTTGAGGCTATATCAGTTGGTAATTTGCAGTAATAATAAACTGGTTCAAGAGTTTCTTCATTTCTATAAACTCCTATATGTCCAACTTTTGCAGTAGGAATTAAATCAAGTATTCCATCAACCATTCCAAGCCCTGCTCTAAGTATAGGAACTAAGGCAACCTTATCTTGTAAAGTATATGCTTGTGTTTTCATCAATGGTGTAGTTACTTCTGTTACCTCTAATTTTAATTTTTTTGTTGCTTCATAAGTCATAAGCTTAGCTATTTCATTTAGATTTTCTCTAAATGATTTTGTGTCTGTGTCCACACTTCTAAGAATAGTCATCTTATGCTCAATAAGTGGGTGATTAATTTCAATTACTGACATATATATTCCTCCTTTTTTTCATAAAAAAACAGGATAAGAAACCCTGTTTTTAAATTGATTATTTTTTACCCAAGTTGAATTTCTTATTAAATTTGTCAACTCTTCCAGCTGTATCAACAAATCTTTGTTCTCCAGTATAGAATGGGTGTGATTTTGAGCTAACAGCTACTTTTATTACTGGATATTCTTTTCCTTCAAAAGTTGTTGTTTCTTTTGGTATTTTTGTAGATCTAGTTAAGAATTGGTTACCAGCCATATCTTCAAAAACAACAAGATTGAATTCAGGATGTATTCCTTTTTTCATTTTTTCACCTTCCTAAAATTTTCTGATATCAAGGATAATTTTAGCATATTTGCATTAATAATGCAAGTTAAAATTAATTAAAAAATGAGAGAATTTTTTTATCTCTCATAAGTTTTTATTATTTTGATAATCTTTTTATAGCAATTTCTTTTGCTTTCATATATTGTTCAGCAGTTATATATTTTTTCATTTGAATTTGACTTCTTAGTCTTTCTTTCATTATAGCAGCCTCTATTGCCCCTATCTTATCAAACATCTCATCTATTTGTTTTAAATATTTTTCAGGACCATCTAAAATATATTTATTAATTTGTAATTCCAACTGTTTTCTTTCTAGAAGTCTTAATTCATAGTTATTTGCCACTTGATTCATTAATTCTTTAGCTTTTTTTATATTTTCAGCTTTTACTCCTGCTGCTTTTAAATCAGCATCTTCAACTATACCTAGTCCATTTTCATCTGAGGCAAACACAAAAATTGAAACTAGAAAAAATAAAACACAAAAAAATTTCTTCATACAACTATCCCCTCACTTAAATTTGACTATTATAAATAAATAATTCATCTGGATTTAATTGAGTTGTTTTTGTCCCAATAACACTAGAATTATCATAAATACTTGTTAATAATGCTTCACGTACTTGACCAGAAGCAACAACATTATTCCCATTATTAATATCAGGATTTGGTACTGATTTTACAAGAGAATTATATGTTGACATAGTAACTATTCCAACAAAAAATAACCCCACTGAGAATATAGACATTCTCTTATTTCTTCTTTTTTCTTCTTCTAATAAAGCTTTGTATATGTTTGCTCTAACTTTTTCCTTAGGTGACATATTAATTTCCTCCCATATCTTTAAGTGCTTTATAATACACAGATTTTACAGTTGATAAGTTCATATTCTTCATCTCTGCAATCTCTTTTAATTTATATCCATAAATATCTTTAAGAACCACAATTTCTTTTTCTTTCTCAGAAATTAATTTTAATTTCTCTTCAAGAATTACCTTAGTATCAAAATTAATATCTTCTGGTAAAGATAAAACATCATCATTTATTTCAAATTCCAACTTTCTCTTCTTGAAAAAGTCATATGTCTTATTAATTGCAATTCTATATATCCAAGTATATATATTACTTTCTTCTCTAAATTTACTTAAATTCTTATATACACTTATAAAAGTCTCTTGGCAAATATCTTCAGCATCATCATCATTTTTGACAACACTTAAAACTTTATAGTAGACTCTATCAAAATATTCTTCATAAATGTTATCAAAATCCATACTTCCACTCCAATATACTAATATATATTTTAGACATTGATACTATTAAAAAAGTTTATTTTTTTTATTTTCTAAATCTTCACTTATCATTTTTTTTAATTCCTCCAATAAATTACTTTCAGAAACTTTTTTTATTATTTCACCTTTCTTAAATAATATTCCTATTCCTCTACCAGCTGCTATACCATAATCAGCTTCTCTTGCTTCTCCTGGTCCATTTACTACACAACCCATAACAGCTATTTTAAATTTATTTTTTTCAGTTTCAAATTCTTCTTCCACTTGTTTTGCTAGTCCTATTAAATCTATTTCTGTTCTTCCACAAGTAGGACAAGATATAATTTCAACCCCTTCATCTGATAAATCCAAAACTTTTAAAATCTCTTTGGCAACTTTTATTTCTTCCACAGGATTTTCAGTTAAGGAAACTCTTAAAGTATCTCCTATACCATCTACTAATAAAGCTCCTATACCTATTGCAGATTTGACTGTTCCTTGGAATTTTGTTCCTGCCTCAGTAACTCCCAAATGTAATGGATAGTCAACAAGTGAACTAATTTTTCTATATGCCTCTACCATCATTTTAACATTACTTGACTTTAACGATATTATTATATCAAAAAATTCAAATTTTTCAAGTAATCTAACATGATACATAGCACTTTCAACTAAGGCATCCACACAAGGCTTTCCATATTTTTCTAAAATTTCTTTTTCTATTGAACCTGAATTAACTCCAATTCTAATAGGGATATTTTTTTCTTTTGCAGCTTCAACTACTTTTTTTACATTTTCATCTGAACCAATATTTCCTGGATTAATTCTTAATTTATCAATACCATTTTCAATAGCTAAAAGAGCTAATCTATAATCAAAATGTATATCTGCAACCAAAGGAAGATTTACTTTCTTTTTAATTTCTTTTATTGCTTCTGCTGCTTTTATATTATTTATTGTCATTCTAACAAGTTGACAACCTGCTTTTTCTAATTCATTTATTTGCTTTACTGTTGCTTCTACATCAGCTGAGTTTGTATTAGTCATAGATTGAATAATTATTGGATTATTTCCACCTATTTTTAAATCTGCAACTTTCACAACTCTTGTGTTTCTTTCCATTTCATCTCCTTAACATATAAATAAAAAGGACAATGTCCTTTTTATTTATTGCAAATACTTCATAGGGTTTTTAGGAACTCCATTATGTCTAATTTCAAAGTGTAAATGTGCTCCTGTTGTACGACCTGAATTTCCTGTCTTTCCTATTAAGTCTCCCTTATTTACATGTTCCCCAACATTAGTTGAAATTACACTTAAATGGGCATATCTAGTTTCATATCCATTATCATGTCTTATTATTATTATTTTTCCATAACCACTCATATTTCCAGCAAAAGTTACAACTCCTGCCTTAGAAGCTCTAAGTGGAACATATTTAGCAACCAAGTCAACACCTGTATGTAATATATATCTTCTTAAAACTGGATGGTATCTATTTCCAAATGGACTAGATACTCCTGCATATCTAACAGGGAATGCAAAGCCTTCTCCAGAATATGAAACTGGTGCTCCTCCATCATCTCCTCCATCTACTATATCTGGTGGTGGAGCTTCTCCTCCTCCTTTTTTACCTTTACCTCTTTGAGCTTTTGCATTTTTCCTTTCTTCAGCTGCTTGTTGAGCAGCTATAAGCCTTTGTTCAACATCTTTATACTTTTTCAATGTTACACCTTTTAGGAATAAAGTTGTTCCAGCTTTTAATTTTTTAGGATTAATATTATTATAGTCAACAATATCTACAACTTTTACTCCATATTTTTTAGCAATTTTGGCTAATGTTTCATTTTTTTGAAGTTTATAATAAAGTCCATCTATTGATGGGAAAGTCAAAACTTCTCCAACTTTTAGTTTATTATCCATAGCAGTTTCGTTATTAATCATAATTGTTTCTGGTTTAACACCAAATTTTTTAGCAATGGACTGTACAGTATCTTTTTTCTGTACTTTATATGTTATTTTTTCTGCTCTTTTTGGTTGAACTGGTGGTTTCTTTTCTTCTTCTTTCTCTACAACCTCTTCTTTTTCAAAATTATATTCTTTTTCAAAAGTAGTGAAGTTACTTGTAGTTAATTCCAACCCTCCATTTCCAGCCTCATCTGCTTGGAAATAATCAGTAAAGAGTTCATTATTAAATACTTCTTTACTTGAAATCATATATAGTCTAAAGGAGAACACAACAATAGCTAGAATCAATGTATAGCCCATTGTTTTCCTAACAATTCTTTTCATAATTTACCCCATTCTCAGATATTTTATTATTTGTACAGAACCTTAGGGAGCTGTGCTAATAATTCATCATTGTCTCTAGTCGTTTTTATTGCCTTTATTAGTGCTGAGGTAGCACTAACTTTATTATCATAGTCATTTAGTAGTCTTCTTAAATTCCAAATCTCATCTATTTGATCTTTGTCAAGAAGTAACTCTTCTTTTCTTGTCCCTGACTTAGTTATATCTATTGCAGGAAAAATTCTAAATTCAGCTAACTGCCTATCTAAATAAATATCACAATTTCCTGTTGATTTAAATTCTTCATAGATGACTTCATCCATTTTACTTCCTGTATCAACAAGAATTGTAGCAATAATTGTTAAACTTCCACCATTTTTTATATTTCTAGCTGCACCAAAAAAGTTTTTTGGATGATATAATGCTGTTGGATCTATCCCTCCTGAAAGTAGCTTTCCACTTGAAGGCATTACAATATTGTATGCTCTTGCAAGTCTAGTTAAAGAATCTAGTAAAATTACTACATTTTCTCCATCTTCAACTTTCATTTTAGCTTTTTCTATTATTTCTTCTGTCACTTTTATATGATTTTTTGGATCGTCATCAAATGTTGAAGCAAAGACTGTTGCTCCTTCAACATTTTCTTTGATATCTGTAACTTCTTCTGGTCTTTCATCTATTAGTAATATCCAAACTTCTGAATCTTTTTGACCTTCTATTAAGGCATTGGCAATAGAACTTATAAAAGTTGTTTTCCCAGCCTTTGGTGGCGCTATTATTAAAGCTCTTTGCCCTTTTCCTATTGGAGATATTAAATCTAATATTCTACCAGAAATATTATCTTGTTCTATACCAAGTTTAAATTGTTCTGTTGGGTAAGTTGGGATTAACTCTTCATAGGGAATTCTACTCTCTAGTGCTGCTAAATCATTATCATTAGCTTTTAGAACTCTTCTTATTGCAAAGTTCTTTTCTTCACCTATTGGTTTTCTAACTTCACCTAAGACTTGATCGCCTCTTCTAAGTTTAAATCTTTTTATTTGTGAAGCTGACATATAGATATTTTTTCCCAATGTTGTTTCTTTTAAAAAACCAAAGCCTTCTGGTGCTGTGTCTAATATACCATAGGCAAGTTCTGTATTATTCTCTTCAAGGGAATGTGATATTAGTTTTTTTAATTCATCCTTTTTTTGACCTACACTTACTTCTATTTCCATGACCTTTGCTATTTCTTGTAAATCTTTTAAAAGAAGTTTATTTAAAATATCCATAGTTTCTCCTTATTATTGCTTTCTAAACTATTTCTCCATATAATGTCCAAGTTTTGCATTCATTAATTTTTATATTTACAAATTGTCCTTTTAAAGTTAAATCTCCTTTAAAAAGTACAACTTTATTTGTTGAAGTTCTTCCAGATAAAACTTCTTTATTTTTTTTACTAGGTCCTTCTACTAAAACTTTGACAATTTTATCTTTATATTTACTACTTTCATTAAAAGAGCATTTATTCTGAACTTCCATTAATCTTTGAAGTCTTTCTTTTTTTACAGATTCTTCTATTTGATTATCCATAGTTGCTGCTTTTGTCCCCTTTCTTATGGAGTACATGAACATATATGAATTATCAAAACTAACTTTTTGTACAACATCAACAGTATCTAAAAAGTCTTCTTCTGTTTCTCCTGGAAAACCAACTATAATATCAGCTGTTAAAGCTACACCAGGAATCTTTGATTTAATTTTATCAACTAAGTCTAAATATTTTTCCTTAGTATAACCTCTTCCCATTTTTTTTAATATTTGAGATGAGCCTGATTGTAATGGTAGATGTAAGCATTTTGATATTTTATCATTTTTAGCAATAACATCAATAACATCATCTGTAAAATCCCTAGGGTGTGGAGATACAAATCTCACTATATAATCTCCTTCAACTTTACAAATTTCATCTAAAAGTTTTGCAAAATTATCTCCGTTTTTAAAATCCTTTCCATATGAATTAACATTTTGCCCTAATAAAACTATTTCTTTTGCACCTTTTTTTACATATTGTTCTACATCTTTTACTATTTCTTCAAGAGGAACAGATCTTTCTCTACCTCTAACATAAGGAACTATGCAAAAAGTACAAAAATTATTACAACCATAAGTAATTGAAATAGAAGCTGTCTGATCTGAACCAAATTCAGCATCCAGCCTTGGTGGTAATTCGTCTTCATTATCTGTATATACTTCATGAGTACTTTCATTATTTTCTATTTTTTCTATTGCTTGAGGTATTCTTCCTATATTTTGATTTCCCATAACTATATCTATTATTGGGAATTTTTTTACAAGCTCTTCACCTTGTTCTTGAGCAAAACAACCTGTAACTCCTATTATAGTCCCTCTTTTTTCCTTAAGTGCCTTTAATTCTCCTAATTTACCAAATATCTGTGTTGCTGCACCTTCTCTTACTGTACAAGTATTTAAAAAAACTGCATCTGCATTGTCTATTTCTTCTGTAACATCATATCCTAAATTTTGAAAAATTTTTTTTATTTTTGCACTTTCATTTACATTCATTTGACATCCATAAGTGATGATTGATGCCTTTTTCACATTTTCCTCCTAATCTAAATTATAAAGACTTTTATAATTTTTATAAACAAATTTAATAAACACACTTCGTTGTATTATAACATAATTTGCTTATAAATAAAAGTGAAAGGCTTTTTTTATTAATTCAATATAGTATATAGACTGTTTTTTTTTATTAAAAGTTTATATTATAGATGTTTTTTTATAAAAAAATATTATTTTAATTTAATTTTGTGTAAATTTTTGAAAATACTTGACAATAATTAGCTAAAATTATACAATTAAGGCAGTATATTTTAAGGAGGTAATTTTAATGAAAACAGTTGGTATATTTTTTGGAACTACAGGAGGAAAAACTCAAGAAGTTGCTGATATCATAGCTGCTCAATTAGGAGATGCACAAGTATTTGATGTTGCTAATGGTGTTGCTGAAATGGAAGTTTTTGATAACATTATAATGGCTTCTCCAACTTATGGAATGGGAGAATTACAAGATGATTGGGCTTCTGTTATTGATGAAGTTGCTGATATGGATTTCTCTGGAAAAGTTGTTGCATTTGTTGGTGTAGGAGATGCTGCAATATTTGGAGCTAACTATGTTGAAGCTATGAAACATTTCTATGATGCTGTTGAACCTAAAGGAGCTAAAATAGTTGGATTTACTTCTACTGATGGATATGATTTTGAAGCTTCTGAAGCAGTTATTGATGGAGATAAATTTATGGGACTTGCAATAGATGCTTCATTTGATACTGATGAAATCACTTCTAAAGTTGAAGATTGGTTAGAAAACAAAGTTAAAGATGAATTACTATAATTCAAATTTATAAAAAGATTAAAGGGATTAGTTTCTAAAAAGGGATTAATCCTTTTTTTATTTAAAGAAAAAAGAAACTAGCACTTTTTATTGCACTAGTTTCTTATCTTTTATATACTAACTATAAAAATTAGATTAAATTTTTTACATTCCTGTTAAGTGAATAACCCCTTCTACTCCTATTGGTAATCCAGTTACAAACCAAATCATTAAGAATATAGTCCATCCAACTAAGAAACACATTGAGTAAGGAAGCATTACAGAAATTAAAGTTCCCATTCCAGATTCTTTATCATACTTTTGCATAAATGCAACTATCATTGCAAAGTAAGTCATCAATGGAGTTATAATATTTGTTGAAGAGTCTCCTATTCTATATGCTAATTGAGTAAATTCTGGAGTATATCCTAATCTCATTAACATAGGAACAAATATTGGAGCCATTATAGCCCATTTTGCTGATGCAGATCCCATAAATAGATTTATAAATGCAGCAACTAAAACAAATAGAATAATTAAAGGTAATCCAGTTAATCCTATACTTTGTAAGAAGTCAGCTCCTTTTACTGCTACATAAGTTCCTAAATTTGTATAAGAGAAGTAAGCAACAAATTGAGAAGCTGCAAATGCAAGTGCTAAATATCCTCCCATAGTTGCAAGAGAAGATCCCATCATTTTAGCTACATCTTTATCATTTTTTATAGTTCCTGCAACTTTTCCATATACTATACCTGGAACAAGGAAGAACATCATCAATGTTGGAACAAGTCCGTCATGTGTCCATTGTTTTAAGTTTCCATCTACTTTTAAAATAGCGTTTTCTGGAAGAATTAAGAAAGCTATTATAGCACAGAATACTAAAACTGAAACTCCTGCCCATCTTAAAGCCTTTCTTTCTTGAGCTGTTAATTCATTATGGTCAACAACAACTTCACCTTTATATTCTCCAAGTCTTGGTTCAATAATTTTTTCAGTTATAAAAGTACCCATTATAGTTATTAATATTGTTGATGCTGCCATAAAATAATAGTTAGAAGCTGGGTTTACAAAATAATCAGGATTTAATAATTTTGCAGCTTCTGTTGTAATTCCAGATAATAATGGATCTGTTGTAGAAAGTAAAAGGTTTGCTGAGAATCCTCCTGATACTCCTGCAAATGCTGCTGCAAGTCCTGCTATTGGGTGTCTACCAAATGATAAGAATATAACTGCTCCTAATGGTATCAACACAACATATCCAGCATCAGATGCTATATTAGACATAACTCCTGCTAACACAACTATAGATGTTAAAAGTCTCTTAGGTGTAGCAGTAACAACTTTTTTCATAGTTGCTCCCATAAGTCCACTACCTTCAGCAACACCTATCCCAATAAGTGCTACTAGAACTGTCCCTAATGGTGCAAATCCTGTAAAGTTCTTAACCATAGAAGTGAAAATATATCTTATACCTTCTGCATCTAATAAAGATTTAATTGTTAATGTAGTTTCTTTTATTATGCCTTCTTTCTTATCAAATGCTTCATAGGTAACTGATGCTCCTGATGCAGCAGTAATAGCAGATATAATAGCTATTATAAGACAGAATATCCAGAACAATGTTAATGGATGTGGTAACTTATTCCCTCCCCTTTCAACAAAATCCAAAAACCTTTGAATCCCTTTTTTCTTTTCTTTTTCCATGACTCCTCCTTTAAAAAATTTATAATATTTTATATTTTTACTTTTTTATTGATTATAATTTTTTTATTTTCTTATATGTTTGTTTTTTGTTGATGATGTATTAATTTAAAAATATATGAAAAATTTCTATTAACATATCTATTATGATAATATAAAAAAGAATAAAAAGCAACCTTTTTATTCTTTTAGTTAAAAATATATGAAAAATATCTGAAGTATATATTTTATTTATACTATTAGCTTTCCATGAAACTCATTAGTATAAATTAAATTAGATAACTCATTTAGATTTTCCTTTGTAACTTTGCCTGCAACAACAATTTTTAATCTTTCATTAGATTTTTTTATTATTTCATTTATTAAATCTTTACCTTCAAGAGCTGTAGCTTTTCCACCTGAAGTTAAAATTCTTTTTATACCTATATTTACTAAATCATCAATATAATCAAGAGGATTTTGAATTTCATCTATCGCCTTATGAAAAGTTACTTCTATAGGATAAGCTAAGTCAACCAATTCTTTTGTAAGTTTTAAATCAATTTTATTATCAGAAGTTAAACAACCTAGAACAAGTCCTTTAACTCCTAATTCTTTAAATATTTTGATATCTTCCTTCATAATTTCTATCTCATCTTTTGAGTAAATAAAATTTCCACCTCTAGCTCTTACCATAGGAAAAATAGGAATATTTAATTTTTCTAAACAAACTTTTACTGTTCCATAAGATGGTGTTGTTCCTCCAACTATTAAATTTTCACAAAGCTCTATTCTATTTGCACCATGATTTTGAGCTTCTAATGCTTTTTCAAAAGATTCTACACAAGCTTCTTTTATCATATCTATTCTCCTCTTACACTAGAAATTTCAAAATTGGTGCCCAAACAAGAGTTAATAAACCAGCAAATACTATTGATAATGCACTCATAGAACCTTCTACTTCACCAATTTCCATTGCTTTTGAAGTTCCAACAGCATGGCTTGAAACTCCTATGCCTATTCCAACTGCAACTGAATGTTTTACTCTAAAAATTTTACTTATAAGTGGTGCTGTTACATTACCAGTAATACCTGTTAACATAATACTAACAACTGTAATGGCAGGAATTCCTCCAAGCATTGAGCTAACTTCTATTCCAAAAGGAGTTGTTATAGATTTAGGCATAAGTGAAAAAATTAATTGATTTTCCATTCCAAATAATTTTCCTAAAATAATAACAGATACTATTCCTACAAATGAACCTACTACTGCACCTGTCATAACTGGTACAAAAAATTTTTTAAATAAATCCCATTTTTTATACAATGGTATTGCCAAAGATACTGTTGCAGGCCCTAATAAAAATAATATCATTCCTGCACCTTTATAATAATCATCAGTTGAAATATCAAAAAACTTCAATATAAAAATCACTATACTAGTCCCTATTAAAAATGGATTAAATAAAGGAGTTTGTGTCTTTTTAAAAACCCATTTACCTATCTCAAATGCAAAAAAACTTATAATTAAACCAAAAAATAAATTTCCTACTATTGCTGCTTTCATTATTTTAACCCCTTCTTTTCTCTATAATCTATCATCATTTGAACAACTTTTCCAGTAATTCCCATAGTTAAAAATGTAGAAATAACTATAATTATTATAATTTTTACTAAATCCTTTTCTAATAAATCATAGGAATCTATAATTTTAACAGTAGGTGGCATAAAAAATAATGTCATATTAAGTAAAAGAAAATTTGCTGCATTTTCAATTTTTTCTAATTTTAAAATTTTAAATTGTAATAATAAAAATAGTAATAATAAAGCTGTTATTGTTCCTGGTAAAGGAAAATGTAAAACAGTAGAAATAAGAATACCAACATAGTTAATCACAAGAATTAACATAAACTCATTAATCATATCATCCTCCAATATATAGAAAGAGTGGAAACAAGTTCCACTCTAAAATTTTACCTATTAGTCTCTTGGTTTCATTTGTGGGAAAAGAATTACATCTCTTATAGAAGGTGCACCTGTAAGTAACATTACAAGTCTATCTATTCCTATTCCCATTCCACCAGTAGGTGGTAAACCATATTCAAGAGCTTCAACAAAACTTTCATCTATTTCTGGTGTTGCTTCTTCATTTCCACGCATTGCTTCTTCAACTTGTGCTTCAAATCTTCCTCTTTGATCTGCTGGATCATTTAATTCAGTGAAGGCATTTGCATATTCTCTTTTATTGATAAATAATTCAAATCTATCTGTGAAGTTTGGATTATCTTCATTTCTTTTTGCAAGTGGAGATATTTCAACAGGATGTCCATATACAAATGTTGGTTGAACAACTCTTTCTTCACATTTTTGTTCAAAAAATTCATTTATAATATGTCCTACACTATTCATGTGTTCTGCAACTTCAACATGATGTTCTTTAGCTATTTTTTTAGCTTCTTCAAAAGTCATTTCTTGCCAGAAGTCAACTCCCGTAACATCTTTTATCATATCAACCATATGCACTCTTGCAAAGTTTTTAAGTGATAATTTAACTCCATCATATTCAATATCAGTTGTTCCATTAACTTCTTGGCATACAGTTGAGATTATTCCTTCACATAAATCCATCATATCATGAAAATCTGCATGAGATTGATATAATTCAACCATAGTAAATTCAGGATTATGTCTTGTAGATATTCCTTCATTTCTAAAATTTCTTCCTAATTCATAAACTCTTTCAAAACCACCAACTATTAATTTCTTTAAATATAATTCAGGTGCTATTCTTAAGAATAGATCAAGATTTAAAGTATTGTGGTGAGTTATAAAAGGTTTTGCAGCAGCTCCTCCTAAGATTGGATGCATTAAAGGAGTTTCAACTTCTAAAAACCCTTTATCATCTAAATACTTTTTAACACCTTTTATAATTTTAGTTCTTTTAATAAAAGTATCCCTAACTTCTGGATTCATTATTAAATCAACATATCTTTTTCTATATCTGATTTCAACATCAGTAAGTCCATGATATTTTTCAGGTAAAGATCTCACATTTTTTGTTAAAAGAGCAATACTTTTTACTCTTAAAGTTAATTCTTCTGTATGAGTTATAAATAATTCTCCTTCAATTCCAATAATATCCCCAACATTTAACATTTTAACAATATGGTCAAATTGTTCTTCACCTAATTCATCTTTCTTTATATAAATTTGGATTTTTCCAGATTGATCTTCTATATGAGCAAAATATACCTTTCCTTTTCCTCTTAAAGACATTATTCTTCCAGCTGTTTTAAATTTTAAATTTTCTTCTGGGTTATGTTTTAAAATATCTCCTATCATTATTTGTTTATCATACTTTTTGCCAAATGGTTTTATACCATAGCTTTCCAATTCTTCAATTTTTTTCCATCTTTCAGCAATTAGAGGTTCTTTCTCTAATCTGTCAAAATATTTTTCCATTTCCTTATATCCTCCTAAAAACTTATTTATTATTTTGTAAGTGCTTCACTTCTTTTTACCCATTCACTATTAGGAAATTCTTGTTTTAATAGTCTTAAATATTTTGTAACTTCAACTTTATTTCCAAGTTTAGCATAAGAACTTGCTATATTATAATAGATTTCTGGCTTTTTGTCTTGTATTTTTTCAGTAGAAAGAGATTTTTTAAAGTTTTCTATTGCTACTCTTGGATTTGAATTTAAATTTTTCATAGCTTTATCATAGAAACTTTCGCCATTAGTTTCAGTTTTTGAAGTTGTATTTTTTACAGTTTTTGGACTTGTTCCTGATGTACTACCAACTTTTGTCAGTACAGTTTCATCTAAAACTGCTCTTACCTTCTCTCTTGCAACTGTATTTGCAGTTTCAGGTGTTTCTTTTTTTGTTTTTTCTATAAATACTTTATCATTTTTATCTAAACTTCCTTTATTTCCAACATATTCTTGTAAAGCACTCTTTAATTCTGAATCACTTGTCTTATATGTTTCAGATGGAACAAAAATATCCTTATTAGTTAATTTTGCCACTCTAAGTATAGTAGCTTTTTCACTATCTGAATATGAAGAAAAATCATTTTTTACCCCTACTAATGCTTCACTCATCAATGAAGTATTTTTAATATCATAGGCATATTTCAAGAATAAATAATTTACTTCTTTTGCATATCTTCCTGTTGGGAACATCATCTTATATAAAGTAACTGCATTTTCTAAATCTTTGCTTTTACTTTCAAAATTTTGCATTATTACATCATATACTTCTCTTTCAGAAAAATCATATTTTGCTATAACTGCAATAGCTATTTTTCTATTTAAACTACCATCTACATAAGTAGATAGAACATATTGCCCTTGATATACACTTCTAAAGCTAACTTTTCCATTAGAAAGGTTAATTTTAGTATTTGTATTTTTTGGAGAAGCTGTAAGTTTTATTGCTCTTTCATTATCAAGAGGGAATACTAAAGTTTCTCCTAACCCAACAGTATAATTGTTTTCCACACTGTCTTCCACTTTCTTTACAGAACCTTTAAGGTTTCCTTTTACTATTGAAAGGTATTCTTTTATATTTTCATTATTAGCTTCTTTATTTACAACTTTTCCATCATCAGTTGGAACATCTTCCACTATTTTAGTTTCCACTGGAATTTGAGGTTCTCCTCCAATTTCTCTAATTGGTCCACTATCTTTTTTCCCACCTAGGTTATCAATATTTGTACAACCAACTAAAATCCCCGCAACTATGAATATTGATAATTTTTTTAACATTTTCTCTCCCTTCCTTTTTAAACATTTTCTATGCTTATTCTTATTTTATTGATTTCATTATGATTTTCATCAAATAAGATATAAGAAAATTGAAAAATTTTATTCTTTATATTATAAGAGTATTTTTCTCCTAATACAAGAAAATTTTGTTTAAAATTTTCTATTTCATAAAAAAAATTATTTTTTTCCCCATTAAATTTTAAATTTATATCCAATTTATTTTCAGACTTCCTTATTAAAGATAACTCTTTATTTTCTAATTTTATAGAGTATTCATTTTCAGAATTTTTTAAAAAGAAATTAATATTTTCAATATCTTCTTTTAATTCTCCTTCAATCTCTCCAATCAATTCTTCAAAACTTTCTTCATTATAGCTATCTTTAATTTTTAAAATAAAGTTTCCTTTTATAGCTTTTACCTCCTAGTAAAATTACTTGTGATATTTTATATTATTAGATATTGCAAACCATCTATACACTTGTTCCAAAAGTATAAGCCTCATAAGCTGATGAGGAAAAGTAAAATGTGAAAATTTTAATTTCATATCAACTGAATTTTTTAATTCTTTATTAACTCCATTAGAACCACCAATGATAAAATTTATACTACTTATCCCTTTATTCTTTAAATCATCAATATACTTAGACATATTTTCAGAAGTAATTTCTTTACCATCTAAATCTAAAAGAATATTGTATGAATTAGACTTTGAAATTTGTTTTAATATCTCTAAACTTTCCTTTTCAATAGAAATATTAACACTATCTTCTTTATTATACTCTTTTAATTCTATAATATTAAGACTAGCAAAACTTATCATTCTTTTAGAAAATTCAGCAATACCATCATTAATATATTTATCTTTTATTTTTCCAATACAAATAATATTTATATTCAAAATTTCACCTTTATTTTCTTTTAAAAAGTTTTTCTAAATCTAGTAAAGACATTTTTACTATAATTGGTCTACCATGAGGACAAGTATATTCCCCAACCTCATGAAGTTTTGCTACCATTGAATACATTTCTTCAATAGTCAATTTATGGTTAGCTTTTATTGCTCCTTTACAAGACATTGAAACTATTATATTTTCCCTTATATCTACATCTTTATTTTTTGAAATATTATCCAGTATTTCTCTAAAAATATTTTCATAACTATCTCTTAAATTCATAGTTGGTATGCTTCTCAATAAAATTTCATTCTTATCAAAATCATCTATATCAAAACCAAAGCTTGAAAATATTTCAATATTCTCCAAGGCTAACTGTTTTTCTCTTGGGTCTAATTCAAATCTTATTGGCACCAATAAATTTTGCTTAGACATAGAATGATTGTAGTATTCTTGTTTTAATTTTTCATACAATATTCTTTCATGTATTATATGTTGGTCATAGATTTCAAGTAATCCATTTCTTTCAACTAAAATAAATGTATCAAATACCTGTCCTATAACTTTAAAATCAATATTTTTTAAACTTGAAAAATCATCAAATATTTTTCCTCTGTTAGTATCTTCTTGATTAAAAATATACTTATTATTTTCAGACTTCTCTACAATATCATCATTAATATCAACTTTATTATTATCTATTGAAATTACATTTTTTACAGAATTATCAAAATTTTCTATATTTTTACTATCTTCTTTAATCTCATTTGGGACAATAGCACTTTCAGTAGTAGTCCCAGCACTACCAAAAGTTTTTTCTTTTTCAACTCTAATATTATTATAATCTTTTTTTGAATAATCTTCTTTATTGATAACGGACAACTGTGAAAAATCTTGTATATCATCTTTAAAATCATTTATATCTAAAAAATTATTTTTAGTATTTTCAATCTTTATATCATCTTCAACTTCATTTTCTGTTTCAATATATGGAGAAATAAAGTCTTCATCATCTGTAAAAAAGTTTTCAATCTCTCCTTTCACTAAGTCAAATATAGCATTCTGATTAGCAAATTTTACAACCTTTTTTGAAGGATGAACATTGACATCAATTTCAGATGGTTCTACCTCTAAAAATATCAAGGCTGTTGGATATTTACCTTTCATAAGTTTTGTATGATAAGCAGCTATTACTGCTTCTTCAACTATTTTTGATTTAACAGAACGCCCGTTGATAAAAACAAATATAGAATCCCTATTAGCTTTAAATAAATTGGCATTTCCCAAATAGCCAAGTGAGAATTTAGAAAAATTTTTTAAATAGTTTTTCCCAAATATCTCAAGTATAGCATTTTCTATTCCATTCCCACTTGTTTTTATACTTTCTTTTCCTTCAATATTTAAAGTAAATTTAACATTAGGATTAGCCAGTGCCTCTCTTAAAAATATATCCTTTATATTCAAATATTCAGTATTTTCTTTTCTTAAAAATTTTTTTCTTGCAGGTGTATTATAGAATAAATCTTTTATTTCTATTTGTGTTCCAATATTTCTTTGAATATCTTTTAAATTAGTAACTTTTCCACCTAAAACATTCATTTGAGTCCCATTTTGCATATCCTCTGTTCTTGAAGATAAAATCATTTTTGAAACAGAGGCTATTGAGGATAATGCTTCTCCCCTAAAACCATAGGTTCTAATATTAAATAAATCTTCTTTTGTAAAAATTTTACTTGTTGCATGTCTTTCAATAGAAAGAAGTAAATCTTCTTTTGACATTCCACAACCACTATCACTTATAGAAATATCAAGTCCTCCATTCCAAACTTCTAATTTAATTTCTTTACTTCCTGCATCTAACGAATTTTCTATTAATTCCTTAATCATACTAGTAGGATTCTCTACAACTTCTCCAGCTGCTATTGCATTAGAAACACTTTCATCCAAAATTCTAATACGGCTCATCTTTACCTCCAGTATATAAAATATATTATTTTACAGTATAACATTGTAAATAAAGATTTACAACTATATTTTTAAGAAAAAAAGCTATTGTAAAATTAATTACAATAGCCCTTAAACTTTTTATTTAAGATTTTTTTAATTTAAATATTAATCTTCAATAACTCCATAATCTCCATCTTTTCTCTTATAAACTACTGCCATTTTTCCTGTTTCAGAGTTTGTAAAAGCAAAGAAAACTCTATTTAGATATTCAAGTTGTAAAATAGCTTCTGAAATTTCCATAGGTTTTAAAGGTAAGTAAACCCTAACTAATTTTTTTTCATCAGAAAGTTTTTCTTCTGGCTCAACTATATAATCAAAACTATAAGATTTCTTTCTAGTATCATCTTGAACTTTTGCTCTACTTCTTTTTTCTTTATGTTTCTTTAATAAACCTTCCATAATATCAACAGCTTTATCTATTGAAGCATATAAATCTGTTTCAGTTGCAGTGGCTTTTAATGTACTTCCACTTAGATAAGCTAAAATTTCTGTAACATGTGCATTACCAGTTTTTAATTTAGAAGCAGCTAAAGTGGCATCTATCTTTATGATAGAGTCATTAAATTTTTCTACCTTTGAAATTTTTTCTTCTGCATATTTTCTAATAGCATCAGTTAAAGTAATTTTTCTTCCATGAATTGATAATTTCATACTACCACTTCCTTTAATCTTTTTGGTACTTTTATTATACAATATTTTTAAAAAAAATGCTACATATTACTTTAATTAGACAACCATTTTGCAATATCCTTTGCATGATATGTAATTATTATATCAGCACCAGCTCTTCTTATTGCATACATATTTTCCATAACAATCTTTTGTTCATCTATCCAATTATTTTTTGCTGCTGCCTTGACCATAGAGTATTCTCCACTTACATTATAAGCAACAATTGGTAAATTTGTAACTTCTGATACTGATTTAATAACATCTAAATAAGCCATAGCTGGTTTTACCATAATAAAATCTGCTCCTTCTTGTATATCAGCTTCAACTTCCCTATAAAAATTATTATAACTTCTAAAATCCATTTGATAAGTTTTTCTATCTCCAAAACTTGGTGCTGAATCAGCTGCATCTCTAAAAGGTCCATAATAAGCAGATGAATATTTCACACTATATGCCATTATTGGAATGTCTTTAAAATTATTTTTATCTAAAAGTTCTCTGATTTTCCCAATTCTTCCATCCATCATATCAGATGGTGCTATTATATCTGCCCCTGCTTTTGCATGAGATAAGGCAATTTTTGCTATATATTCAAGTGTTTCATCATTGTCTACATCATGATTATGTAAAATTCCACAATGCCCATGAGAAGTATATTCACACATACATACATCAGTAACTATTAAAAATTTATCTTGATAATCTTTTCTAATTTGTCTTACAGCCCTTTGAACAATACCATTTTCGTCATAGGCTTGACTTCCTATTTCATCTTTATGATTAGGTATTCCAAAAAGTAAAATATTATTAATTCCTAGTTTTAATAACTCATCTAATTCTTCATTTAATCTATCCAAAGAATATCTAAATTGTTCTGGCATAGATTCTATTTCAGATTTTATATTTTCTCCATCACATACAAATAGTGGATATATCAATGAACTTTTTTCTATACTAATATTTTTTACTAATTCTCTTGTTAAAAAATTTCTTCTTAATCTTCTTGTTCTTGTAAACATCTTTCCCCTCTTTTATTTTATTCTTTTTACAACTTTATTATTTTTATATATAACTTCTTCTATTGTATTTCCATTTTCATCAAGTAATTTTGCAACTCCATCTAACTTTCCTTCATTTGCAGTGGCTGTTCCTGAAAGCTTACCATTTGGATGAAATAATTTTATTTCTCCATCAGGTAGTAAATTTTTAATTTTTGATTGAGATATTAATACATCATCAACAAATATTTTCATAGCTCCACCCAAGAAACTATTATCAAAATTGTATACTATTTTTATTTTTTGACCATCTTCCTCACCTGTGATAGTCATTGTTCTATCTCTATATTGTTGAACAGAAACCATCTTGTCCCTAGCTGCATATATACTAGCAATAGAAGAATTTAAAACATCATAAGACTTTAAAAGTAATTTAATATTATCTTCTAATTTAGACAGTTCTGTTTTTTCTTTCTTCTCTGGCTCTTCTACTTTTTCATTTTTGAAGTTTGGCTTTCTAACTGTCTTTACCATATAGCTAGCCTCAACATAGGTTTTTATCAAACCTTTTTCTTCAACTTCTTTAATTTTAGTTTGATAAGTAGGAAAAGAATTTATCACTTCTTCTGGAACAGCTTCATCAAAAAGAATTTCTCCATTTTCTGCTATAACAGTTATTTTCTTTTCATCTTTATCAACTTTTATAAGATAACTAACTTCCTTTTTTCTTTCCATTTCATTTTTTAAATAACTTGCAAATTTCTCTGTTTTTTCTGGATTTTCAGGTGTTAAAGAATTCAATTTTTTTAAAAAGTTTTTTGAACTAAAAGAATTTGAAACACTTTGATTATTTATTTCATCTGAATAAATTGCTAAACAAGATAATAAAAACATCAATAATACTATTAATCTTTTTTTCATATTTCCCCCTTAATTTTATTTTAAAAATTTTATTTTATTTATCTCTATTCCATCTTTATAAAAAGTTTCTTTTTTTAAACTTCCATCTTCATTATACTCTTTATAGTTTCCATTTAAAATATTATCCTTATAAACTCCAACAGATTTCAATTTCCCACTTGGATAAAAAGTTCTTATTTCTTGTCCATTTTCAATCTTTTTTACTTTCATTTTTATAAAAGTTTTGGTTAAATTTTCATAAAAATCTATATCCATATTTTCATCTTGGATAGAACCTTTATATTTAGCTATTGTTTTACTTAAAATTTTTCCATCACCATATGTAAGCATAGTTATACTTTTTCTATCAAAGTCATATTCTGTCTTAGAATTAACACTTCCATCATCATAATATGAATAAGAAACAAAAGATTTTATATTTTCTAAAAACTTATCACTAAATTTATTATTCAAAATATCTGATTGATTACTAGCTTCATTATCTTCAATTTCTTGAACTAATTTTTCTATTTCATTAAATAAAAGCTTTCTTCTTAATTTAATTTCTGTTTTTACTGCTAAATCTCTATTTGGAGTATATATTTCTGCCAATATATCTGATTTATTTTTTTGTGTATATTTGATTGTAATTTTTATACGATTATCATTTGAAATATTAAATTCTTCTTTTGGAATAATATTTTCAATATATTTTTTAGGAATGGTATCTTTAATGCTAGCCCTATAAACAACTATAATTTCTTTATTTTTATCAAATACTTTTTGTAGTTCTTCATCAGTAGAAGTTTTTGTGGAAGAATAAGAAAAAATATTATTTATTAAAAATATTAAAAAGATAAATAAAAAACTTTTTCTCATAACTAACTCCTCTTTTTTAAATCCAATGTAAAAAAATTTAGTATCATTTTACTTTAAAATATTTTAAAAGAATTTTTCATATCTATTAGTAGGACTCCATAAAATATATTCATCAACACCTAAATCTTTCATTGCCTTAACTTGATCTTTAATTTCATTTGGTCCATAATTTATATGTCCTTTTACCCAAGTTGCAGTAAATGCCTGTATCCAAGGTCTTATAATAGCAGGACTATCTATATTATTGTTTCTATTTATAGAATCTTTTGTTGAGGCATAAATTGTTTTATAAGGATTAGCATCAGGAACAGCAAGTCCGTAAACTCCCTTTCCATAATGGCTAGGATACATCATAGGAGATACATAATCTACTTCTGAACTAACTGCTTCCCAGAATTGTCCCAAAGCCATATCATCAGAAGAGCTCCCAACCTGTCCATAAATATCAGCACTTATATAAACTTGATATGGTTCTAACTCTTCTTTTGCATAATGTAAATATTTTTGAATAGCTTCTACTTTTGTTAAATTATCATTATTTCTATAATTTAAGACTTTATCAAGTTTTCCTCCATTAGAAGCTGGAAATCTTACATAGTCAAATTGTATTTCATTAAAGCCTGCTTTTGCAGCTTCTTTTGCAACTGTTACATTATATTCCCATAAATTTTTATCATAAGCAGAAACCCACACAAGTCCATCACTATTTGTAAATGCTTTTCCACCATCTTTATACACAATAATTTTATCAGGATTTTCCTTAGCATAGATAGTGTCTTTAAAAGATACTATTCTTGCAATAGCATAGATACCATTATCTTTTAATTTTTTTATTACAGGTTCAATATCTTTTATTATTGGGCTTTTATTAGCTGATTTTGTATATTTATTTATCTCATCTGACATAGGAAAAGTCAATTCTCCATAATCTCCCTTTACATCAATAACAAATGCATTAATATTATTCTTTTTTGCAAGTTCTATAAGTTCATCTAACCTACCTTTAAGTGCAACAGAATGTGCTGAAACATATAGTCCTCTTACTTTAACTCTTTTATTATCTTTATATTCTTTTTTTACTTTTTCTGAAAAATCTAAATTTTTAAATCTTTGATCAACTGCTTCATTTAAAGTTGGTGCTAAATAACCATCTTCTATCCAAGCAACTTTTGTTCTATTTACATCTTTATATGTTATTTTTTTCATAATAATTGTTATATCAATTTCTTTTCCTTGTTTATTTTTAATCTTTTTTGTAATTTTCTTTGTGTCATAAACATTCACACGAGTTCCTTTTATTAAAGTTCCAATATTTTCTTTCTTATTCTCATCTGAATAAATATTAATTTTTTCTGTAACATAACTGTAATCTGTCTTTAATTTTTTTTCTTTTGAATAAGTTTCTTTTGAATAAAAAATTCCTAGAAACATAATTGTAATTACTGATAATAACTTTTTTGTAAATTTCATTTCTTAAAATCTCCTATAATTTTTTATCTGTGCTTAATATTATATCATTTTTTTCAATTAAAAAGACACTAAAAACTTTTTTATTTTTAGTGTCTTTCTTATTATTAACTTTATAATATTAATAATTAACTGCTCTTCTTTTGAATTTAGCTTTTTCTGCTCCACAAACAGGACATTTACCTGGTGCATCATTACCATAATGTAGATGTCCACAATCCATACATTCCCAAGCTACTTTTTCTTCTGAATGGAAAACAGCTCCATTTTTAATATTTTCTAATAATTTTCTATATCTTTCTTCATGTTCTTTTTCAATTTGACCAACCATTTCAAATTGTTTAGCAAGTTTTAAAAATCCTTCTTCTCTTGCTTCTTCTGCAAATTTAGCATACATATCTGTCCATTCATAGTTTTCACCAGCTGCTGCATCTGCAAGGTTAACTAATGTTTCAGGAATAGTATCTCCATGTAATGCTTTAAACCAAAGTTTAGCATGTTCTTTTTCATTATTAGCTGTAATATCAAATAATTCTGCTATTTGTTCATATCCTTCTTCTTTAGCAATTTTAGCATAAAAATTATATTTATTTCTTGCTTGTGATTCTCCAGCAAATGCTGTCATTAAATTTTTTTCTGTTTTACTTCCTTTTAAATCCATATTGTATCATTTCTCCTTTTTTCAAAATAAAATTTACTTTTAAAAATACTAAATTATAGTTTAAAGTATTTTATCATTTATAAAATAATATGTCAAATTAAATTACTTTGAAAAAAATAAAAAATACTATAAAATAACGAAAAAGAAACTATCATAAATACAATAGTTTCTTTTTATTTTAATATAATCCAGAAGTTCCTTCTTCTAAGTCAATCAAGATATTTTTCATTTGTGTATAGTGTTCTAAGATAACTTTATGAGTTTCTCTTCCTATACCAGATTTTTTATATCCACCAAATGGAGCATGTTCTGGAATTTGGTTATAAGTATTTACCCATACTCTACCTGTTTGAATTTCTCTTGCAAGTCTTAAAGCTCTATTGATATTTTTTGTAAATACTGCTCCTCCAAGTCCATATTCACTGTCATTTGCTTGAGCAATAACTTCATCATCTGTTTTAAACTTAATTACAACAGCAACTGGTCCAAAGATTTCTTCTTGAGATACACGACAACCATTATTAACATTTGTTATTAAAGTAGGTCTTACAAAGTTTCCTTTATCACAACCATTTTCTGTATATTTTACTCCTCCTGTTAAAACAACTCCACCTTCTTGTTTAGCAATTTCAACATATTCTAAAATAGTCTTAACTTGTCTTGCATCTATTTGACTTCCCATTACAGTTGTAGGATCTAATGGATTTCCAATTTTAATATTTTCAAATTTCTTTACAAGTTTTGATATAAATTCATCATATATTCCTTCTTGTACAAATATTCTTGAACCTGCACAACAAACTTGTCCTTGGTTAAATAATATTCCAAGTTGAGCTCCTTCAAGAGCTTTTTCAATATCAGCATCATCTAAAATAATATTTGCTGATTTTCCACCTAATTCAAGAGTTGCTGGAATTAATTTTTCTGCTGCTGCAAGAGCTATATCTCTACCAACTGCTGTTGAACCAGTGAAAGCTAATTTATCTAAATCAGGATGATTCTTTAAGAATTCTCCTGCTGTACTTCCTTTTCCTGTAACTAAGTTTACAACTCCTTTTGGAATTACATCTTGAATAAGTTCCATTAAAACTAATAAACTTAATGTTGTTGTACTAGATGGTTTTAAAACTACTGTATCTCCTGCTGCTAAAGCTGGTGCTAGCTTCCAAGCTGCCATTAAGAATGGGAAGTTCCAAGGAATAATTTGTCCAACAACTCCAATAGGTTCTCTTAAAATTAAACTTAAAAACTTTTCATCTAAAACAGTTGCTTGTCCTTCATCTGCTAAAATACACCCAGCGAAATATCTAAAATGAGTTGCTGCTAATGGAATATCAACTAATTTTGTTTCTCTTATTGGTTTACCATTATCCATAGTTTCAACTGTTGCTAATAAATCTTTATTTTCATCTATAATATCAGCAATTTTATTTAAAATTCTTGCTCTTTCTTTTACTGTTGTTTTTCTCCAAGTTTTAAAAGCTTCTTTTGCACTTTTAACTGCAAGATCTATATCACTTTCACTTGCATCAGGAAATTCTGATAATAATTCATTATTATAAGGAGCATAAGTTTTTACCATAACCCCATTGCTTGAATTTACCCATTCCCCATTTATAAACATTTTATATGATTTTTTTAATATATTTTCCATACTGTCCTCCTCTTTTTAATTTCAATTCTTTACTAATTTTGTCATAATTGATTATAGCATATATCTAAAAAAAATAAAAGAGAGATTTTGGCTGTAACTCATCATAATCTCTCTCTAATATTATTCATTATTCAAATTGGCTTTTATAAAATTTTCCTGCCTTATCACTAAGCTTTCTTAAATAACGATAAATTTTTTCATGTTCATCTCCTAAAAATATAACAGGGTTTAATTTATCTGAATTCAATTTCCCATCTTCAATTAAATTAGAATTTACAACACGCTTTTTAATACTTGCAATTACATTCGCATTTTCTCCATACATAACAACATTTTCAACCTTACATTCAATAGAAATAGGACAAGCGGTAAATAATGGAGCATCAACAAATTCTCCTATTTCATATTCTAGTTTACTTAAAGGAATTTTATCCACTTTATGAAAAAATCCTCCTATTTCAATTTCATTCATTAAATTTTCACTAGGTACATTTACAGTAAATTCTTTAAAATTTGTAATTTGTTTAGCAGCATTACTTCTTGAATGAAAACCTATAACCATCATATCTCCAAGTGTATATGATGAACTATTAGTTGTGAAATTATATTTAAAATTAGCATCTTTATATCCAAGTAAAATTACTGGAAAGCCATAATATAACTTTGAAGTTTCGTAATCTTGTCTCATTTTGTTCTCCTCCATCTAAATACTTTTAGTATATTCTTTTAAAAATTCTTTTTCTTTTTTATTTAAGTATGGACTCAATTTTTTATAAACTTCTGAATGATATTCATTTAGTTGTTGCTTTTCTTCTTTTGTTAAAAGAGTTTTTACAATTCCATCTAAATCAATAGGAGCATAAGTTATAGTTTCAAATTCTAAGAATTGTCCATGTTCAGTTTCACATGCTTCTTTTACTAAAAGTTCATTTTCTATTCTTATTCCATGACTACCTTCAATATATGCACCTGGTTCATTAGTAACTATCATACCAACTTCCAATCTTTGAGGATTATATTGAAATCTAATACCATGAGGTCCTTCGTGTACATTTAAGATATGTCCTACTCCATGTCCTGTTCCACATTTATAATCAATTCCAACATTCCATAAAAATTGTCTAGCTAATATATCTAAGTTTGTTCCAGTTGCTCCAAATAAAAATTTTGCTCTCGATAGTGCTAACATTCCTTTTAAAACTAAAGTATTATCATTTTTTTCTTCTTTCCCTACTTTTCCTAAAAAGAAAGTTCTTGTTATGTCAGTAGTTCCTTTTAAATATGTTCCACCAGAATCAAGTAAATATACTCCATCTTCTATTTTTGTTGAATTTTTTTCAGGTGCAGAATAGTGCATCATAGCTGCATTTTTTCCAAAAGCAGAAATAGTAGAAAAACTTAAATCTATATATCCTTCTATTTTTTCTCTTAAAGAATTAATTTTTTCTTCAGCAGAAAATTCTGTGATATTTTCTTTTTTATAGTTATTTTTAAGCCAATACATGAATTTAACTATAGCAACTCCATCTTGAATATGAATTTCTTTTGTATTAGTAATTTCAGTTTCATTTTTATGAGCCTTTAAGTATGTACTTGGATTCATAGAATTAATTAAAGTATTTTTACTGATAGCTTCATAAATTGCATAACTAATCTTATTAAAATCAACTAAAATATTTCCTTTTAATTTTTTTATATCTTCAAAAAATTCAAAGTATTCTTTGATTTCAACTTTATTATCTTTAAAATATTTTTGAGTTTTATCATCTAATTTATTTTTATCTATATATAGAATTGAATTTTTTTTAGAAATTATTGTAAATGATAAAGCTACAGGATTATGTTGAACATCATCACCTCTAAAATTATATATCCAAGCAATATCATCTAAACTTGAAATAATATTGTAGTCTGCTCCCTTTTCTTTTAAAATTTCTCTTATTTCTTTAACTTTTTCTTTATATGTTTTTCCAGTATATTTATCTTCTAAAATAAATATTTTTCCATTAGGTAATTTTTTTCTTTTATCCCAAACTTCTTCAAGTAAATCAAAATCAACTATCTTGTATTTTTTCTTTGAAAGAATCTCATTGACATCAGAAGACAAAAGAATTTTTGCATCTATACCAATTTTAGAATTTTCAGCTAATTTAGAAATTATATATTCTTTATAAGTAGGAACTTCAAAATTACCTTGTTTAAATAATTTAATTTCACTACCCTTTAGTTGTTTTTCTGCTTGAATATGATATCTTCCATCTGTCCATAGACAAGCTTCATCTTTGAATATAACTAACACTCCAGCTGAGCCTGTGAAACCTGATAAATATTCTCTACCTTTAAAATAATCATCAATATATTCACTTTGGTGATAATCAGAACTTGTTACTATATAGGCATCAACCTTATACTTTTTCATAACTTTTCTAGCTTCTTCAATTCTCTTATTGATTTCCATTTTAGACTTCCTCCACTTTAATGGGCTTTATTTTATTCCACTGTTACAGATTTTGCAAGATTTCTTGGTTTATCAACATCAAAACCTTTTTCCAAAGAAGTGTAATATGCTAAATATTGTAAACCTACAACTGCAAGTACAGGTGTTAATAGCTCTCCACTGTCTTTAACTTGAATTACATCATCTACAACTTCTGGGACTAAGCTTCCTTCTTTGCAAACTCCAATAACATAAGCTCCTCTTGCCTTAACTTCTTTTATGTTTGATACAACTTTTTCATCCATTTCTAAATTAGTTGAAATAGCAACAACTAAAACTCCTTTTTCTATAAGGGCAATACTTCCATGTTTTAATTCTCCAGCAGGCAGTGCCTCAGTATGAATATAGTTAATTTCTTTCATCTTCAAACTACCTTCTCTAGCTACTTTTTCATCTATTCCTCTTCCAAGATAGAAACCATTTTTTATATCTTTTATTTTTTTAGCAATATCATGAATTTTTTCTTTTTCACTGATTAATTTGACTACATTTTCTTTTAATAAACTGATATCAGAAATATATTTTTGATAATCTTTTTCTTGAATTTTTCCAAGTTTAGCTCCCATGTATAATGATAATAAATACATAACTAAAACTTGTGAACTATATGCCTTAGTTGAAGCAACTGAAATTTCAGGCCCTGCAAGAGTATAAATAACATTATCTGCTTCTCTTGTTATTGTAGAACCTAAAACATTAGATATGGCAAGAGTTTTCGCTCCTTTTTCTTTTGCATACTTCATTGACATTAAAGTATCAATAGTTTCTCCTGATTGACTTACAAAAATAGCCAATGTTTTATTTGTTATTACAGGGTCATTATATCTAAATTCAGAAGCTATATCTGTAAATACATCTATACCCAATAATTTTTTCATAAAATATTGTCCTTGTAAACCTGCATAATAGGCAGTTCCACAAGCTACAACGTATATTCTATCTATATCATGGAAATTTATTCCTTCTAATTGTTCATCAAATTTTATATTTTTCTCTTTATCTGTATATATATTTAAAGTTTTTTCAATAATTTCAGGTTGCTCTTCAATTTCTTTTATCATAAAGTGAGCATACCCACCTTTTGAAGCTTGTTCAAAATTCCATTCAACCTTTTTTACTTCTCTTTTCACTTGTTTTTCATTTTTATCATAGACAGTAACATTATCCTTAGTTACTAAAACAACATCTCCATCTTCAAGATAAATAATATCTCTTGTATATTTCAAAATTGCTGAAACATCAGAAGCAATAAAGTTTTGATGATCTCCAAGTCCAACAATTAAAGGACTATGATTTCTACAACAAATCATTCTATCTGGAAAATCTTTGTGAATTATAGCAAAAGCATAAGTTCCTCTTATTCTTTTTAAAACTTTTTTAAGAGTTGAATATAAATCTCCATCATATAATTTTGAAAATAGTTGTGCCACAACTTCTGTATCTGTGTCTGAACTAAATTTTACTCCTTGCTCTAATAATTCTTTTTTAATTTCTGCATAGTTTTCAATAATCCCATTATGAATAAGTGCAACATCTTTACTTTCACTATAATGAGGATGAGCATTTCTATCAGTCGGCACTCCATGAGTTGCCCATCTAGTGTGCCCTATACCTGTACAAGAAAGGATTTCAAAATTTTTCATATGATTTTTTAAATTTTCTAATTTTCCTTCTTTCTTTTCAATTTGAATTCCAGTGTCAGTTACAAAAGCAATACCTGCTGAATCATAACCTCTGTACTCAACCTTTTCAAGTCCTTCTAATAAAACCTCTACTGCATTTGCATTACTCCCAGAATAACCAATTATTCCACACATAAAAAAACCTCCTACAAATTTTCATTATAAAAATAGGAGACTGTTACTATTATCTCTTTGTTACACAAATTGCTCTATGTTTTTGTTGATAATGGTTGTAACCACCTTTGGAATATCCGCCGAAAACTTCGATAATTCCAATCCTCGTCAACTCTAAAAAGAGTTCTGGCGCTTCTTTTACATAAATCTCCTTGGTATGATTATATTATAGTTTGAATAATTTAGCAAGTTTTTAAAATACTTAATTTAAATTTTTATATCTTCAGATGGAATGAAAGATTCTATAAAACTAAAAAAAAATAAAAAAATTTAAACTCATAAAATTATTGTTGAAAAAAATATTGCTTATGTTATAATGTAAAAAACAGTTATTAAGTTTTATAATTTAGTGTTGGTCAAGCAACCAAAAAACCTGAAGAGATATGCTAGACATAAGGGCTAGTTAGTTGGCAGGCAACCGAAAAACCTGAAGAGATATGCTAGACATAAGGGCTAGTTAGTTGGCAGGCAACCAAAAAACTTGACAAAAAGGCTACTTATAAGTAGCCTTTTATTATTGGAGGAATTATGCAGGGAAATCTTTTATTAAAAAAATTAAATCTTGCTCAAAAAATATATGAAGAATACTTTTTAAACAAAGAATTTTTATGTATTTATGAAGAACAGAGAATTTTAAAAGAATTTAAATTAATATTTAATTCTGGGCATTTTAAACATCTCACAGGAATTGAATTCATAGAAAACAATTATAAAAGTACTGCTAAAAACTTCTATAAAGCTATTAAAAATGGAAGATTAGATTTATCTAATATCAAAATTGGAAACTTCACAGAAATTAAATTGAAACATTTTTCAGATTTACAAAATATTTTCTATTCACCTTCAATTTATTATAAATTTTCTCCAGAAAAAGGAAATAGTAATTGGCTTTTTATAGATTCTTTTATTACTAAAAATAATAGAAGTTTGAAATCAACTTCTTTAGGAATTACAGAAGAAAGCAGTAATAAATTTGTTCCTTCATCATTATTCCATGATATTCCAGAAAGGAAAGGAAAATATATTGGAAAAATATTACTTGTTGGTTTTAGGAATATCTTAAAAAAAGAAGATATTTATAATACTATTTTTAGAATAACTGATATTGAAAATATTCCTAATGAAATAAAAAATAAATTTAAAAATTTAGAAAATTATAATTGTTTTACAGGTAACATTTTAAAAAATTTTCAACATAAAAATGGAGAATTTAGATGGATAGCTAAAGATGATGTAATTGAGTTAGGCATTCCTAAAAAAAGTAATGCTGAACTAAAAACTTTAAATAATTCTAACTCAGATGAAGAAAAACTTTATAAAAGCCATCCAATAACTTATTATAATATTACTGATTTAGAAATATCTGAAGAAATAGAGAAAAAATTTGTTTCATTAGAGCTAGAGGAAACTATAACTATCAATTTAATGAAAAATAAAGGTAAAGATTTTGGTGAGTACTTTTTAAAATATTTTTCTGATATAAAAGAAATGTTTTCACAAATTACAAAAGAAAATCTTAACAATTCTTATTGTTAGTTAGTATAAAAATTTCTTCTGTCAACACCATTTATTATACAACCAATTTTCTATCAACACTATTTAACAAACAACAAAAAAATAAGAGATTTTAAAATCTCTTTTAACTTACTAATTTCTATGGTGCCTGAGGCGGGACTTGAACCCGCACACTCCGAAGAATTCCAGATTTTGAGTCTGGTGCGTCTACCAATTCCACCACTCAGGCATTTTATCTGGCGCACCTGGCAGGAGTCGAACCCACAACCCTCTGATCCGTAGTCAGATGCTCTATCCAATTGAGCCACAGATGCATAATAATACTTAATTAGAATATCATATTATTTTTTTTATGTCAATTAATTTTTAAAAAATGGCACACCCAGTAGGACTTGAACCCACAACCCTCTGATCCGAAGTCAGATGCTCTATCCAATTGAGCTATGAGTGCACATATAGTTTTAGATTAACATATATTTTTTTATCTGTCAATTACAACTTTACAAAAGTTAATTATATTATTATTTTAAAATCTAACATTTTTAACATATAATGTAATCTATCAATAATTTATTGACAATCTAAAATAAAAAAAGTATTATATCAATTATAGAAAAGAAACTATATTAGAAGTTTATAACTAAATTTTTTTACACAAGGAGGAAAATTATGAAATTTTTTGTAGATCTAAATTCTGACATTGGTGAAGGCTATGGAGCTTACAAACTTGGAATGGACGAAGAAATCATGAAATGTGTTACCAGTGTAAATTGTGCTTGTGGTTGGCATGCAGGTGACCCATTGATTATGGACAAAACAATTAAAATTGCAAAAGAGAACAATGTTGCTGTTGGTGCTCACCCTGGATATCCAGACTTGTTAGGTTTTGGTAGACGGAAAATGGTAGTAACTCCTGAAGAAGCTAGAGCATATATGTTATATCAACTTGGTGCTTTAGATGCTTTTGCAAAGGCAAATGGAACCAAACTTCAACATATGAAATTACATGGTGCTTTCTATAATATGGCAGCTGTTGAAAAAGATTTAGCAGATGCAGTTTTAGATGGAATAGAACAATTTAATAAAGATATAATAGTTATGACTTTAAGTGGAAGTTATATGGCAAAAGAAGGAAAAAGAAGAGGATTAAAGGTAGCAGAAGAAGTTTTTGCGGACAGAGGATATAATCCTGATGGAACTCTTGTTAATAGAAGTTTACCTGGTGCCTTTGTAAAAGACCCTGATGAAGCTATTGCTAGAGTTATAAAAATGGTAAAAACTAAAAAAGTTACTGCTGTTAATGGAGAAGAAATTGATATTGCTGCTGATTCTATCTGTGTACATGGAGACAATCCAAAAGCTATTGAATTTGTGGATAGAATAAGAAAATCATTAATTGCAGATGGAATAGAAGTGAAATCATTATATGAATTTATAAAATAAGATGAGGTGTTAAGATGGAGAAAAAAAATAATTTATCTGTTCTTTTAGGAGCAGCATTTTTAATGGCAACTTCGGCAATAGGACCTGGATTTATGACTCAAACAGCAGTTTTTACAAAAGATATGGGAGCAACATTCGCTTTTGTAATATTGGTTTCAGTTATAATGTCTTTTGTAGCTCAATTAAATGTATGGAGAGTTCTTGCTGTTTCTAAAATGAGAGGACAAGATATTGCAAATAGTGTTCTACCTGGACTTGGTTATTTTATAACATTTTTAGTTTGTTTAGGTGGTTTGGCTTTCAATATAGGGAATGTTGGAGGAGCTGCCTTAGGTTTTCAAGTTTTATTTGATTTAGACTTAAAAATTGCTGCTCTTGTAAGTGGAGCATTGGGAGTAATTATATTCTCTTTTAAATCTGCTTCAAAACTTATGGATAAATTAACTCAAGTATTAGGTGCAATGATGATTTTACTTATAGGATATGTTGCTTTCTCAACTAATCCACCTGTTGGAACTGCTGTAAAAGAAACTTTCATACCTAGTTCTATAAATTTAATGGCTATTATTACTTTAATTGGTGGAACTGTTGGAGGATATATAATGTTCTCTGGTGGACATAGACTTATAGATGCAGGAATTGTTGGAGAAGAAAATTTACCACAAGTTAATAAATCTGCAATATTAGGAATGAGTGTTGCTACAATAGTAAGAATTTTCTTATTCTTAGCAGTTTTAGGTGTTGTTTCTCTTGGAAATCAACTTGATGCTGGAAACCCAGCAGCAGATGCTTTTAAAATTGCAGCAGGAACTGTTGGATATAAAATATTTGGTTTAGTATTCTTAGCAGCTGCCTTAACTTCTATTGTTGGAGCTGCCTATACAAGTGTATCTTTCTTAAAAACTTTATTTAAAGTTGTTAAAGATTATGAAAATTTATTTATAATAGGCTTTATAGTTGTATCAACTTTAATCCTTATTTTCTTAGGTAAACCAGTAAAATTACTTGTTCTTGCAGGTTCATTAAATGGACTTATTTTACCTATCACTTTGGCAATCACTTTAATAGCTAGTAAAAAAACAGAAATAGTTGGAAAATATAAACATTCAAATATTTTATTCTTATTGGGTTGGGTTGTTGTAGTTGTAACTGCATATATAGGAGTGCAATCTCTATCAAAATTAGCAGAATTATTTGCTTAATGGAGGTATTAAAATGGAAAATTCAATAAAATTTCTATTTTCTGGGGATTCTGCTCTAGTAATAGAATTTGGAAATGAAATCTCTGTTGATATAAATAAGAAAATTAGAAAAATGATGGACAGTATAAAAAAAGAAAATATAGATGGAATTATTGAACTTGTTCCTACTTATTGTTCTTTGCTTGTAAATTATGATGTCTTAAAAGTTGACTATCAAAGTTTGGTTGAAAAATTAAAAACTCTTTTAAATGATGATAATGAAACTGTTGAAGATGAAGAAGTTACTTTAATTGAAATTCCTACTTTATATAATGATGAATGTGGACCTGATTTATCTTATGTAGCTGAATATAATAAACTTTCAAAAGAGGAAGTTATTAAAATTCATACAGGAACAGATTATTTAGTTTATATGCTTGGATTTATGCCAGGTTTCACTTACCTAGGTGGAATGTCTGAAAAAATAGCAACTCCTAGATTAGAAAGCCCTAGATTACAAATTTATCCAGGTTCAGTTGGAATAGCAGGTAAACAAACAGGAATGTATCCTTCAATGTCTCCTGGTGGTTGGAGAATTATTGGAAGAACTCCATTAAAATTATATAATCCTAACAGTGAAACTCCTGTCTATATTAGTTCAGGAGACTATATAAGATATGTTTCTATTTCAGAAGAAGAATATAATAATATTCTAAAAAAAGTAGAAAATAATGAATATAAATTAAATATTCATAAAGTTAAGAGAGGTGAGCTAAATGCCTAGTATAAAAGTTCACAAACCTGGATTATGTACAACTGTTCAAGATATTGGAAGAATTGGTTATCAACAATTTGGAATACCTGTATCTGGTGTTATGGATGAGTTTGCTTTTACAGTAGCTAATTATCTTGTTGAAAGTGATAAAAATAATGCAGTCTTAGAAATACCTTTCTTAGGACCTACATTAGAATTTGACTTTGATGTAACAATAGCCATAACAGGTGCTGATATTCAGCCAAAAATAAATAACCAAGATATTAAAATGTGGCAATCTATAAATGTAAAAAAAGGAGATACTCTTTCTTTTGGTGGTTTAAAAACTGGGATAAGAACTTATTTAGCTTTCTCAGGTGAAATAGATGTTCCTGTTGTTATGGGAAGTAAATCTACTCTTTTAAAATCTAAATTAGGTGGTTTTGAAGGAAGACAATTAAAAATTGGAGATATTATTAATTTTAAAAATGTTAAAGTTCTATCTAAGAAAAATATTTTAGATAAAAAATATATTCCTGAATATAAGCATAGTCAAAATATTAGAATAGTCTTAGGACCACAAGATAATTATTTTGATGAAAATTCTATAAAGACTATGCTTGAAAATAAATATCAAGTTACAAAAGATGCTGATAGAATGGGAATGAGATTATCAGGAGAGGTTATAAAACATAAGGATAAGGCTGATATAATATCTGATGCAGCAGTTTTTGGTTCTATACAAGTTCCTGGTAATGGACAACCAATTATTTTACTAGCAGATAGACAAACAACAGGGGGCTATACTAAAATTGCCACTGTTATAAAAGCTGATCTAACTAAACTTGCTCAAATGGTTCCTAATGATACTATTGAATTTAGTCTTGTAAATATTGAAGAAGCTCAAAAAGAATATAAAGAATTTTATAAGATTTTAGATGAAATAAAAGAGTCATTTGTAGTTAAACCAAAAGTTTACACAGAAAAGCAATTATATGTAATAAAAAAATTATTTGGAAATAGGAAAAAATAAAAAATTACTGCACCTTCAATCTTAGATTTTAGGTGCAGTTCTAATAATAATTATTTTTTCTTTTCAGTCATATCTTCAAAAATTTCTTTAACTGTTCTTCCTACATTTTCCATATCTTTGAAAATCTCTCTGTTAGTTCTAACATCTTTTCTATCCATTTCAGAAAATATTTCTTTTAAAGTCTTTTTATTATTTTCATCATATTCTTTAAATATTTCTTTTAAAGTTTTCATATTCCCTCTTATGTTGAGCATTTTTTAAATATCCATATAATAATTACTGCCCAGAATATAATACCTAAGCAACCCAAACAAGTTTCACCCAATGATTTTAGCATAAGAGTGACTGCACCTATTATTAAAAATAACCCTACTACTCCATATAACAATGATTCAAACATTTAATCACCTTTATTTTTTTAATTTTTTTCAATAATTGTTCTAACTATTCGGAAACCTAAACTCTCATAATTTTGGCAATCTTCTTCTAGAAGTATTATAGATTTAGATTTTACAAAACAAAAAAGTTTTTTATCAATATCATAAATTATCTCATCTTCTAATTCTATTTGTCCTTCTATTCCTTTATTTTTATTTTGCATAATTGATATGTATTCAGATGATGTTATTAATCTATATCCTTCTAGCTTTTTGAAATCAATATCTTTTATTTTTATTTCATTCCTTTTTGAATCAATAATTTTAAATTGCTCTTTTTCTTTATATTTATATACAGGGTTTAAACCATATTTTTTACTCAATTTATTACAAAATTCTAATACTTTTTCTTCTCTTATATCCTTCATTATTTTTTTCTTTTTATCATCTTCTGTTTTTTTTTCATACATAATTTCATTCCATAAATCTTCTGTTACAAGATCTTTACTTGCTATTATAGAATAATTTTTTTCTTCAATAATTTGATTATTTTCTATTTTTGTTTTTATTACATCTATTTTTATCATATATTTTTTCTCAAATTCTTCTTTTGTCATTTTTTATATTCCTTTCAATACCTCTACTAAACTATTTATCAGTGCTACCTATTTTTACAATATGAGAAACTTACTTATTTCCTTTTTTATTTTTTCAACTACATTATAACTTATATTATTTCAATTGTTATCATAATTAATTAGTAAAAGAATTAATGCCAAAATAATTATTTCAAGAACATCCTCTTAATCTTCTATTTTTATAAATACTTATATAAGTAAATAAATTTCTCTTATAGATATCCTATTGTATCATATATTACAATTATAAAGTCCTAATTGATTTTCTTTTTTTACCTACATTTTGTTTTGAGTCTCCTGTATAACAATATAAAATTTTTTTCCACTGGAATTTTTCTTATACTGAGTTACTTTATTAACATTATTACTTCCAACATAAATATAGTCAAATGTTCCTTTATCAATAGTCTCTTGTTAGCCTCTTACAAACCATTCTCATTATATTTCTATTGGTAATCTCTAAATCCTTCTATATTTTTAAAGCTTACTACATTTGAACTTACTATTTTACATTCAATTCTTTTATCATTAATGTTCCTTCTTCTTTCTCGCTTAAATCACATACTGATTCTAAATTGTATTTTTCACTTAATTTATTCAATGCTTACCACCAAGAAATTCTTTTTACTGGACTATTATTTTCTTCAAAGCACGATGAATTATCTTCCGTAACTTCTAACTACATTTTTATATTGTAATATATTTATGTTATCAAGTACTTCTTTTTCTTCTTCTAAAAGCTTACTATAAACAATACTATTTTCATGATAATTTAAATTACATTCTCTTATATTTTACAAAAATAAACATTTATTTCTAATAGATTATTTAATTTTCTTACACTCTTCTATTTCTTTATAGTTATTAAGTCAGCTACTTTATTATTTGGAAGCATAGTTGCTTCTTTTATAACATATAATAGTTCATTACATCTTAAGTCTGTTCCTTGATAATTACTGGTATCTAAAGTCTTAACTTCCATAAGCAATAATGCTACTAAAATTACTATTAATATTAAAATTCCATATGTTTTTATATGAAAGCCTTTCTTAATATTGTACTTATATAGGATTCATAAAGATTATTTTTTATATAATTTTAATCCTTCTATGTTTGCATAATTTAAAGCTTCTTGCTTATTAGGGAAAACTAAATTTTTGTATATATTTCCTGTTAAATGTACAATAGGAATAACAGTTTCCATACCTATACCTTTGTCAACATATTCTTTCCAGTCAGAAGCTATATTATTTCCATATCCATATGCATTTTCTAATAACATATATTCTCCATTTTCTGCTTCTACTAAGACTAAACGAACTCCTGATGAATTATATAACATAGCTTGTACCTCTACTGTGTATATATCTTTATCTAAGAAAGATCCTATAGTTACACCGTTTTGATAATAATCTTTCTTAGCTATTTCATCAATTTTTTTATTACTTATAGTAGGATTATATTTTTTCATACTATTAGCTATTTTTTCTACTATTTGAGTCATATACTCTTTGTATTCTGGTGGAAAACTTACATACAAATATATATACTTTCCTGTATCTTTATTGTAAACAGTTTTTCTAAATATTAAAAGCCCATTTTCTTGATAAGTTATTGTAAAAAATGTTTTTCCTAAAAACTTATATGGTGCATTTGGTCTTTCTCTAACTACTCTATCATATGCTTCTTGTAAATCTTCTCCATAATCATCATAAACAGAATCAACTGAAATAACTACTTTTCCATTATTATTTTTGAGTTCAATACCATTTTCATAATTTGCTGAAATTTTAAAATAACTGTCATCAGGATAATCTATTGAATAGCCATAATTGTCATTATAGTATGTTCTATAACTTATATATTTAGCATCTTCAGCTGTTGGAATATATTCATTTAGATTATTATTTTTAATCACATTTTGTTTTATTTCATATTGTTGAGGTTGGGAATAGAAAGTAGTTTTTTCTTTTGAGATTTGTGGCTGATAATCTTTATCATCTTCAAATTGTTTATATACAAAAAATCCTATTAATATTAGAAATATAATAATTGGTATTATTATATAAAGTAATTTATTCCCTGTTTCTTTAAAATTACTTGAATTATTATTTCCAAAATTGATATTACTTTCAATGTCTATATCATTATAATTTTTATCTGTTATAAAAGGAATATTTATCCATTCTTCTTTTTCTTGATCTGACATTATATATGCAGCTAATAACCTTTTTCTATTTTCTAGATTATCCTCTATTTTAATATCATTCTCATATAGTTCAATATTGATATATTCTTTAGTTCCATTATTTTTTTATATAAAACTTTTAAACCATTAAGCTTTCCTTCTCTTATAAATTCTCTTTCAAAAAATATTTCTTTATTAAATATTTCAATTTTTCCTATAATATCCTTATATGAATATACATAATCACAATATTCTCTTGTCAAATTTTTATATTCACCATCTATTTTTACTTTTATTGTATCATTTATTATCTCTTTTTCTTTTATAATTCCATTATCATTATAAAATCTCATCTCTGAAATTATATTTTTTTCACCATTTAGTTCTAAGTATTTTGTAATATTATTACTTACAAACTCAGATGTTCCAGGTGTTATTAAGTCTTGCTGATATAAAATTTTTTTTGAAATTTCTTCTATATCCCCATAATAGAGATAATAATCTGTTCTAATTGCTCCTGCTAGTCCTAATATTTGACACATATCATAAGTGATTTTTTCTAAGCAAGTTCTTCCTTTTTCATATAAAATTTCTTTTTTTGTATTTAAATTTATATTATATTTCTTATGTAATCCATTAGGTTGATTTTTAATAAAATTTCCCTCACTTGCTAATTGTCCATTTTCATAATATTCTTTACACAAACCATTTAGTTGCCCATCTTTATAATTATACTCAAATTTTATTTGTCCATTTTCATAGTATCCTTTTGATATTCCTTCTGCTTTTTTATTTTTTAAGTTTAATTCTACTTCAATTTTTCCATTTTTATAATATCTTTTTATTAAGATATTATTTTCATCTTTAAGAATTATTTCTTCCTTTAATTCCCCACTCTCATAATATTTCCTCATTTATTATTTCTCCCCTATATTTTCTTATCTCTGATAATACTCTCACTGTATTATTTCAAATACATAAATTTAGCTTTAATTTAAGTGAGAGTATTATTTTTATATTCTATTTAAAAATCTAAATCATCAATTTTCCAATCTTCATAGTCATAATTCTCTTTCAATAATCTTTTAGCAGTTGAACTTACTTTATAGTTTCCACTTCTTCTAGCATTTTTATATGCTGAAACCAATTCAGATTCACTATAACTTTCCATTTCATCTCTTAAATTTTTTAAATCTCCTGCTGTTTTCTTTAAGTCATTTACACCTTTTTCAACAATTTCTCCAGCTATTTTTCCTAAACTATCCCAAAATCCCATTTTTATTTCCTCCTCATTTTATTTTTTATATATCTTGACTTTCAATATTTGACCATTAATCTTTGAACAAGCTTTTTGTCTTGCTTCACTTTCTGAATTAGCTTCCTCATGGAAAGATATATAGGTATTACTTCCATTTCTACTTCTATAATCAATTTGGACTTCATATTTTGGCACTTTTAACCCCTTCTAATATTCTACTTTTTCTTTTTCTATTACTTCACCATTTTTGTACATAACATATTTTTCTAACTTACCATTCTTATAGAATTGCCATTCTCCATATCTTTTATCATCTTTATTTAAACCATAGTATAAAATATTATGATTTTCTTCAAAAGCCATTTCAATTCCATTTTTCATTTCATCTTTAAGCTCTATTTTAAACTTTAAAGCTCCACTTGGATAATATTCCTCAAAAGTTCTCATCTCCCCCTTCTTATATGTTCTAACCTCTGTAATCATTCCATACTCATCATACATCCATTCTGAACCATGTTTCAGTCCATCTCTATAAGAGCACTCATACTTATCCAATCCATTCTCATAATATTCAAAATAGATACCTGAAAATACTTCTCCATCTTTAAACATTATTTCTTTAAAATTGACTGCTCTCTTTTCAAACCCCATCCAATTCCCCCTCTATTAATATTAATTTATTATTTCAACTCTACTTATATAATACTTTCTAGAGTTAATTTCAATTTCTAAATAATTATTAATTTTATTTCTTTTTAAACTATCAATTTTTCCTTCAATAATCCCCTCATCAGTATATAACTTTAAATTCTTATATTCTTTTTTGGCAGTCATTAAAAAAACGATTTTTTCTTCAAATAAATTTATCTCCCTTAAAAACGGAGGCAATGTTGTATAACTTACAAATATTTCTCTTATCATTTCTGATTCTGTTTTTTCTTTCATTAATTTTTTTAGTTCTATGTATCTTGGAATATTATCTTTTTGTAATGAAAATTGTAGGTATTCTTTTTCTTCAAAGGGTGTGAGTCTTGAAAAGTTTGTATCTGTTCTTAAAAAAAATTTAATTAAAATACGATTACATAAATCATATTTAGGTATATTAAAATGTTTTGTATCTTCTTCTAAAATTTCTTTTACATATTTTGAGACTAATACTTTAATATTACTCTTTTCTGTATATTTTCTTAACATATTTCTAAACTTCCCCCTCGTTTATTTAATATGATTTTAGCATTTTTATTCTTTATTTGCTATACATATTTTAAAATATTTTTTAGTTGTACTTTTACAGATTATTTTTAATAAAAAAATGAATTTTATTATTTGATTACAATATTTTATATAAATTAATTTTAGATATTCTTTATAAAATAAAATTAGAAAAATTTATCTAAAATTTTAAAATTTCAATTCAATCTCACTATTTATCACATTTAAAAATTTTTACTCTTTTTTCATAGTTTTAAAAAATATTTTTAAATTTTAATCTGTATTTTTAAAACTTTAAAAAAAAGAGCTACCAGAATCATAGTAACTCCCTTTATATAATCTTTAAATTCTAATAGCAGTTTCTAAAGCCAACTCTATCATTTCAGAGAATGTTTTCTCTCTTTCCTCTGCACTTGTGATTTCTGGACTAACTAATGAATCTGAAATAGTTAAAATTGAAAGTGCTTTAGCCTTATATTTTGCAGCTAATGTATAAAGTCCAGCTGTTTCCATTTCAACTGCTAACACTCCAAAATCTGCCCACTTCTTATAATAATCACTATTGTCATTATAGAACTCATCACTTGTTAAAACATTTCCAGCTTTTATTTTAATATTTTTTTCTTCTGCAACTTTTAAAGCTGTTTTAAATAATTCAAAATTAGCAGTAGGAGAAAAATTAGCTCCATTAAATCTTCTGTTATTGATATTAGAATCAGTTGAAGTTGACATAGCTATAACAACATCTCTAACATTTACATCTTTTTGATAAGAGCCTGCTGAACCAACTCTAATTAAATTTTTAACTCCATAATCTTTCATAAGTTCTGTTATATAGATAGATATTGAAGGAATTCCCATTCCTGTTCCTTGTATAGATACCTTTTTCCCTTTATATGTCCCTGTAAAACCTAACATACCTCTAATATCTGTATAGCAAAAAAGATTTTCTAAGTAATTTTCAGCTATCCATTTTGCCCTTTTAGGGTCACCTGGTAACAATACAGTTTCAGCAATATCTCCCGCTTTTGCTCCTATATGTATACTCATAACTTGAACTCCTTTCATCAGTTACTTTTTAAATATTTTTCTATTCCATTAACTAAACCATCTATAATCTTTTCTTGATATTTTTCATCTGAAAGTTTTTTATCTTCTTCTTCATTTGACATAAATCCTAATTCTATTAGAGTATTAGTTACTTCTGCCCAATTAGTACCTGTTAAATCATCTCTATATATTACACCTCTATTTTTAGCTCCTGTTGATTTAACATATTCTTCTAACAATATTTTTGAAAATTTTTCACTTTCTTTTTGAGTTTTTTCTGTATATTTATTTTTAGGTGAAGAAGTAAGTACACTTGCACCATAAGTATTCTTATTTTCACTTCCATCTGCATGTAGCCTTATATACAGTGTAGCTTTATTTTTATTGGCAAATAATGCTCTTTCTACATTACTGATATTAACATCATTTATTGTTCTAGTCATTATAACTTTATATCCCTTTTTTTCTAAGTTGTCTTTTAATTTTAATCCAATTTCTAACATTAATTCAGATTCATATTTTTTTGTAAAAACTCCTCTAGTTCCTGTTGTAACTTTTGCTTTTTTCTTTGTACTATTAGGAGCTATTGCTTCAAGTTCATTATTTCCCTTTGTTTGATGCCCTGGATCTATACAAATTATATAATTTGATGGATTAAAAGTCTTTTCTTTTTCTTCTGATAATACTACTACTGATAACAATAAAAATAAAAATAAAAACAATAAAATTTTTTTCATCTTAAATATTCTCCCTTATTAAAATTAATTACTTAATATATTTTATCATATAAAATAAAAAAACACACTAATAAAGTGTGTTGATGTTAAAATGGCGCTTCCTAATGGACTCGAACCATTGACGCTGCGGTTAACAGCCGCATGCTCTACCGACTGAGCTAAGGAAGCAAATAGCTTGGCAAATCCATACTCTCCCAGGCCGCTTCCAGCCAAGTACCATCAGCGTATATGGGCTTAACTTCTAGGTTCGGAATGTAACTAGGTGTACCCCCATAGCTATACTCACCAAGCAAATATATTTTATCACATAAAGTTATTATGCGCAAGTCTGAACACTTGAAACTATATAGTAGAAATTAGATTAAAACTTCGATAATTAGTATTGGTCAGCTAAATACATTGCTGTACTTACACCCCCAACCTATCAACCTCCTAGGCTCGAAGGTATCTTAAAGAATACTTATCTTGAAGTTAGTTTCCCGCTTAGATGCTTTCAGCGGTTATCTATTCCAAACGTGACTACCCAGCTGTGCCACTGGCGTGACAACTGGTACATCAGAGGTTTGTCCATCCCGGTCCTCTCGTACTAAGGACAGGTCTTCTCAATATTCTAACGCCTACAGTGGATAGGGACCGAACTGTCTCACGACGTTCTGAACCCAGCTCACGTACCGCTTTAATGGGCGAACAGCCCAACCCTTGGGACCTTCTCCAGCCCCAGGATGCGATGAGCCGACATCGAGGTGCCAAACCCTACCGTCGATATGGACTCTCGGGTAGGATCAGCCTGTTATCCCCAGGGTAGCTTTTATCCGTTGAGCGACGACCCTTCCATTCGGAATCGCCGGATCACTATGTCCTGCTTTCGCATCTGCTCGACCCGTCAGTCTTGCAGTCAAGCTCTCTTATGCCATTGCACTCTATGGTTGATTTCCATCCAACCTGAGAGAACCTTTGAACGCCTCCGTTACTCTTTCGGAGGCGACCGCCCCAGTCAAACTGCCCACCTAGCACTGTCTCCGTGGCTACAAACCACAGATTAGAATTTCAGCATTGAATGGTTGGTATTCCACCGATGACTCCGATACAGCTAGCGCCATATCATCATAGTCTCCCAACTATCCTATACATGCAATGCCAAAACCCAATACCAAGCTACAGTAAAGCTCCATGGGGTCTTTCCGTCCTACTGTAGGTAACCGGTATCTTCACCGGTAATACAATTTCACCAGGCCTCCCGTCAAGACAGCGCTCAAATCATTACACCATTCGTGCAGGTCGGAACTTACCCGACAAGGAATTTCGCTACCT
>ERZ773100.126-NODE-126-length-45860-cov-4.826133_pt1 | contig 45860 bp, 35 predicted proteins | sample MGYA00511119_ERZ773100 | MGnify/ENA primary metagenome ERZ773100 (study PRJEB29015, sample SAMEA2738000) | human oral metagenome | biome: human oral; feature: human-associated habitat; material: dental | place: China | collected 2111 ...
TCTATAGACAATGGGAGGGAATATATGTATTGAGTGTTTTTGTCTATAGACAATGGGAGGGAATATATGTATTGAGTGTTTTTGTCTATAGACAATGGGAGGGAATATATGTATTGAGTGTTTTTGTCTATAGACAATGAGAGGGAATATATGTATTGGATGCCTTTGCCTACAGACAATAGGAGTACGCACCTGTTAGATTCGCTTTCGACCGCAGACGAGAGGCGAAAAAACAGGGGGAGGAGAGGGGCGGCGACGGTTTTTGAGGTGGCGACGCGCTGGACGAGAGGTTTGTCCATACACATATATAATAGGTATGGGTCAGCCTTGGAAAAGCTCTTTGCGGAGGAAGGGGGCAGTGCGGCTCTCGGTCTGTAGATCGGCGGCGAGGGCTTCGGGCGTGCCGGTGAAGAGGATGCGACCGCCGCCACGGCCACCGTCGGGGCCCATGTCAATGAGGTAGTCGGCGCTCTTGATGACGTCGAGGTTGTGCTCGATGACGATGATGGTGTTGCCCTTGTCGACGAGCTTGTTGAGGACGCCGAGCAGGACGCGGATGTCTTCAAAGTGCAGGCCGGTGGTGGGTTCGTCGAGGATGTAGAGCGTGCGGCCGGTGTCGCGTTTGGCGAGTTCGGTGGCCAGCTTGACGCGCTGACTTTCGCCGCCTGAGAGGGTGGTGGAGGGTTGGCCGAGCTTGATGTAACCCAGGCCGACGTCTTGCAACACCTTGATCTTGCTGAGGATGGCGGGGATGTTTTCGAAGAATTCGACGGCCATGTTGATCGTCATGTCGAGGACGTCGGCGATGGACTTGCCGCGATAGCGCACCTCGAGTGTCTCGCGGTTGTAGCGGCGGCCGTGGCAGTCTTCGCAGGGCACGAGCACGTCGGGCAGGAAGTTCATTTCGATCGTTTTGTAGCCGTTGCCTTTGCACGTTTCGCAGCGTCCGCCGGAGACGTTGAACGAGAAGCGTCCGGGCTTGTAGCCGCGGATCTTGGCTTCGGGGAGGCTGACGAAAAGGTTGCGGATGTCGGCAAAGACGCCCGTGTAGGTGGCCGGATTGCTGCGTGGGGTGCGGCCGATGGGCGACTGGTCGACGTTGACGACCTTGTCGATGTGCTCGATGCCCTCGATGGATTTGTAGGGCAGGGGCTCCTGTTCCGAGCGATAGAATCGCTGGCTGAGGATGGGCTGGAGGGTGGCGTTGATGAGGGTGGATTTGCCGCTTCCGGAGACGCCGGAGACGCAGATGAAGGTGCCCAGCGGGAAGCTGACGTCGACCTTCTTCAGGTTGTTGCCCGTGGCACCTCGAAGCACGAGGTGATGGCCGTTGCCGGGGCGACGTGTGGCGGGCACCTCGATCTGGCGTCGGCCGTTGAGGTAAGACGAGGTGAGGGTGTCGGTCTTGATCATCTCGTCCGGTGTGCCGGCAAAGACGACTTCGCCGCCGAGCCGACCCGCCTTGGGACCCATGTCGACGACGTAATCGGCGCTCAGCATCATGTCCTTGTCGTGCTCCACGACGATGACCGAGTTGCCCGTGTCGCGCAGCTCTTTGAGGGAGTCGATGAGGCGGATGTTGTCGCGCTGATGGAGGCCTATGCTGGGCTCGTCGAGGATGTAGAGCACGTTGACGAGGCGACTACCGATCTGCGTAGCCAGGCGGATGCGTTGGCTTTCGCCGCCGGAGAGGGTGGCCGAGGGGCGGTTGAGGGAGAGGTAGTCGAGGCCGACTTCGAGAATGAAGTCAAGGCGCGAGCGGATCTCTTTGAGGATCTCCACGGCGATGGTTCGCTGCGCCGGCGAGAGCTTTTCCTCCAGGCCGTTGACCCACTTGGAAAGCTCGGCGATGTCCATCGAGGCCGGCTCGGCGATGTTCTTGCCGTCGATGAAGTAATGCAGCGCTTCTTTGTTCAGGCGCTGGCCCTGGCATTCGGGACAGACGGCGGTGCGGATGAATGGTGCGGGCTTTTTGCGCGCGGTGGAGGGCTCGTCGTCGCTTTCGCCTTGCATCATGGCGATGTATTTCGCCACGCCCTCGTAGGCGTAGGAGAAGCTGGAGTGGCCGAGCCACGCTGTCGAGACGGCCACCGGCTCTTCGGTGCCGTTGATGATCTCGTCCATGGCCTCTTCGGGGAGGTCCTTGATGGGTGTCTTGAGTGTCGCTCCGTGTCGCTTGCAGAGGGCTTCGATCTGTCGGAAGACGAGCGTGTCTTTGTATTTCCCGAGGGCCACGATGCCCCCCTTATAAATACTGAGCGAGGGGTCGGGGATGATCTTCTCCATGTCAATAACGTTCACTTCGCCGAGGCCTTTGCAGCGTGGGCAGGCGCCGTGGGGCGAGTTGAAAGAGAAGTTGTGTGGCGCCGGCTCGCTGTAAGCCAGTCCGGTCACGGGGCACATCAGTCGGCGGCTGTAGTAACGTATCTCGTCCGTCGTGGCGTCGAGCAGCAGGATGAGTCCGTCGCCCTGCTTCATGGCCACGCGGAGGCTCTCCTTGAGGCGTGGCCCGTCGTTGATGCTGACCACGAGCTTGTCGATGACCACCTCAATGCTGTGCATCTTGTATCGATCCAACTTCATGCCGCGGCTGATCTCCATCAGCTTACCGTCGACGCGCACGTTGAGGTAGCCCTTCTTGCGCACCTGCTCGAAGAGCTCCTTGTAGTGCCCCTTGCGGTTGCGAACGAGCGGCGCCAGCAGATACATCTTCCGCCCGTTATACTCCTGCATGATCAGCTCCAGAATCTGCTCCTCGGTGTACTTGACCATCTTTTCGCCGCTGAGGTAGGAGTAGGCCTCGCCGGCGCGGGCGTAGAGCAGGCGAAGGAAGTCGTAGACCTCCGTCGTGGTGCCGACGGTGGAGCGTGGGTTGCGGTTCGTCGTCTTTTGCTCGATGGAGATGACGGGGCTTAGGCCGGTGATCTTGTCCACGTCCGGCCGCTCCACGTTGCCCATGAAGTTGCGGGCGTAGGCCGAGAAGGTGTCGATGTAGCGGCGCTGACCTTCGGCGAAGATGGTGTCGAAGGCGAGCGACGACTTGCCGCTTCCACTCATGCCCGTGATGACGGTGAGGCGGTTGCGGGGCAGCTCGACGTCGATATTCTTCAGGTTGTGCACGCGTGCACCCCATACGCCAATGGTGCCACCCCGCTCGACGCGGTCGTCTGTCTCCTCTTCTTTCTTCTTACCTATTGCCATAAGTCATTCACTTCGTCACCCAGCGCTGGTCGTAGACGGTGCGGTTGGGGGAGGTGTAATAGAGGTCTTGTTTGCGGGGGATGAGGATGGTGTAGCTGCGGCCATTGGAGATGAGCTTCGAGTCGCGCAGCCAAGGGTTGAAGCGCTTGAGGTCGGCGTAGGTGATGTCGTGCGACTTGGCGAAGGCTACCAAATCGGGGATACCGGCCGAGACCGTCACCTCGTCGCAGGAGATGGGCGCGTAGAGGTCGCGTGGGCGGAGGGAGAAGCCATACTTCTGCGGGTTCTCGAAGATGAGCTTCGTGGCCAAGATGCGGTAGACGTAGCGCGCCGTCTCCTCGACAAGCCAGAGGTTCAGCACGGACGTCTCGCGTTGTGAGGCAAAGGCGCCCGAGATGCGCCCCATGCCCGCGTTGTACGATGCGGCGGCCGAGGCCCAGTCACCGTATTTATTGTAGGCGTCCTTGAGGTAGCGGCAGGCGGCCTCCGTGGCGCGGGCCACGTTGTAACGCTCGTCCACGCTGGGCGTGATCGTCAGGCCATATTCCCGTCCGGCCGATTCCAAGAACTGCCACATGCCTGCGGCGCGCGCTGGCGATACGATGCGCGGGTCGAGATGGCTCTCCACGACGGCCAGATACTTGAAGTCCTCTGGCACTCCGTTAGCTTTCAGGATGGGCACGATGATGGGGAAGTAGCGGTTGGCGCGCTTGATGGTCAGCATCGTGGTGGAGTGGAAGTAGGCTAGGCTGCTCAGCTCGCGGTCCATGGACTCATACATATTATATCGGGTCAAGTCGATCGTTTGGCCGCAGAAGGTGACCTTCTCCGGCACCTCGGGCGAGGTGATCCAGCCGTCGTCCTGTCGGGGCTGTTCGGAGTTTTGCGATTGGACGGGGAAGCAGGCCGTCAGGCTGATCAGTCCGGCCGCGAGGAAGCAGGCCGTGAATTGTTTCGTTCTCATTCTCTCTCTTATGCTTATTGATTACTGTGATTCTTGTTTGAACTGGAGCGCACGACGTTGATGTCGCCGCTTTTACGGTGCGTTTTGCCGTCCGTTCCGGTGTATTCGATGACGTAGTAATAGGCGCCAGCGGGCACGTACTGTCCGCGATAGCGCCCATCCCAGCCGCCGTTCGGGTCGGTCCAGTGATAAAGCAGGCTGCCCTGCCGATTGAAGACGGAGGCGCTGAAGCGCACGACCGACTTATGGGCCACCTTGAACACGTCGTTCACGCCCGGCGAACTCTCGGGCGAGAAGACGTTGGGCACCTCCAGCACCGTCTCCGTGACGCTGATCTTGTAGCTATTGTCCTTGTTGGTGCATCGGCCCGAGCGGTCGCTCACCTCCAGCGTGACGGTGTAGTTGCCCACGCGGTCGAAGGTGTACGTCATCTCCGGATCCGTGAAGCGCACGATGGGCACATCGCCCGTAGCCTCTCGCCGCGTGACTTGCCAGACGAAGAGCGATGCCACCGGGGTGTTGGCCTGCGCTCGGAAGCGGATCTCAGCCGGGGCCGAGAGTTCGCCCGTTTTGAGTTTGAGGTTCGATCGAGTCTCCGACGTGAGCGTCGTATCGGCGTGCACCTCTAAGGCCACCGCTTGATAGTGGTCTATGGTCGCTGTCTGCTCGACGCCAAAGGCACGCGCGAAGAGGTCGCCCGTCAGGTCGATCTTCGTGTCCGTGAGTGGCGGGCGGCTCAGCGAGACGTCGAAGGGATTGCCGCTGAGGGTGTCGATAAGTAACTGCTCGGTGAAGGTGCGGGTCTGTTCGCTCCACGTCTGCGTCAGGTAGCTGACTTCGAATGCGCGTTTGAGTTCCATCGCCTTGCCGTCGGGCAGGTAGTAGTTGAGTGCGGGCAGGTCGGCTGTGCCCGCCAGTCGCAGCGACGAGCAGGCGTCGGATGAGGGGGACACACTGAGGCTCGTGAGGCGTGCTGGATAGCGACTGTAATCGATAATCCAGACGTAGCGACGGAGCTCGCCGCTACCGTCGACAACGAAGTAACCGTAGCCCTCCGCAGGGTTTGTGACCGTTGAGGTAGACCCGCTTTGGGTCGAGGCCACCGCCTCCCAATCGTCCTCTATGGCTGCATTGGTGCGGTAGCGATACCAGCGGTGCGTGCCTGTGCCGGTGTGGCTGATGGTCACGCCGTCGGTGCCGTAGACTAAGTAAACTTCCAGCTTGTAAGCCGTATTCTCCGCTGCCCGGACGGGCGTCTTGGCGCCGCCGCTGACTTGATACTGGGCCCGGAGCGTGCCTCCCGTCCACCCGATCGCGAGCAGAAAAAGGAGTATGGAGCCTACGCTCGGTGCCACCCTGCGGCGGCTTGCTCCATCATGAAAAATCGTCTTACCCATACCTTTATCCAAATGAGCGGCAAAAGTAGGCGTGGAAATGAGAATGGACAGAGGGGGCGCTATCGCGGGGGTAAGGTGTCGCTCTGAATCTGCGGCGGGAATCACAAAGCCAATCTCCGGTTTCGTGAAGCGCCTTTCCGCCGCGGGAAATGAGACGTTTTTTGCTTCCTGCACAACGCAGGGAGCAAAAAAGGGCGTCTTTCGGAGCCCTGCGTTGTGCAGGAAGCAAAAAAGGGTCTTTTTCGGGCCCTGCGTTGTGCAGGAAGCAAAAAAGGGTCTTTTTCGGGCCCTGCGTTGCGCAGGAAGCAAAAAGGGGGTCTTTTTCGGGCCCTGCGTTGCGCAGGAAGCAAAAAGGGGTCTCTTTCGAGCCCTGCGTAACGCAGGAAGCAAAAAAAGCCCAAAAAGGGGCGACCTCCGGAGTGGCCGCCCCTTTGCATATCCCCCTGTGGGGGAGAGGAACGATGAGTAAGTAGAAAGTGCTTCTAAGACTTACAGCCCCGAAGTGATGAGCTCCGAAGAGGTGCTCTTGCGCCGATTTAGGCATCCGATCAGGAAACCAGCCAGGGCGAAGAAGATCCAGTCCAGACCGTCAGCATGCAGCGGCACATGGGCGCCGTAGAAACGACCGAAAGCACCGAGCGAGATGTTGGCCGCCTCGAGTCCGGAGATGAGCGCCGAGATGAGCGTCAGGCCAACGGTCCAGGCGTAGACGCTGCGCCGACTGCCGAAGCGGCTGTCCAAAAAGGCGAGCGCGATGAGCACAATGGCCAGCGGATAGAGGAACATGAGCACGGGCACGGCGGCAGAGATGATGGTCTTCAGCCCGAAGGTGCCGACGGCGAAAGAGATGATGACGAACGCCACGGCGTAGCCCTTGTACGAGAGGCCGCCAAACTGCGAGTGGAAGTAGCTGGCGCAGGCGGTGACGAGTCCGATGCTGGTCGTTAGGCAGGCCAGCAATACGATCACGGCCAAGATCAACGCCCCCGGTTCGCCGAAGAGCAGTCGGGCAGATCCAGCCAAGACAGGCGCACCGGTGTCGAGGATGCCGAGCTGCTCGACGCTGGCGGCGCCCAGTCCTGCGATGAAGACGTAGACCACGCCTAAGCAACCGATGGCAATCATGCCCGCGCGCATGGTGGCGCCCATCACCTCGTGGCGTGTCGTGGCGCCGTGTTGCGTGACGAACTCAATGACCAGGATGCCAAAGACGAACGAGGCCAGAGCGTCGAGCGTGTTGTAGCCGTCGATGAAGCCTTGCTGGAGGGCTACGGCGGGCGTGGCGTAGGCTTCGGTCGGCGAGCTGGGCGTACCGGGCGGCGTGATCAGCGATTTGACGATGAGGACAACGATCGTCGTCAGTAGCATAGGGGTCAGGATGCCACCAATGCGTCCGACCAGCTTCTGGGGGTTGATGGAAAGCCAGAGGGTGACGAGGAAGAAGACGATAAGGAAGACGATCTGCGCCCAATAGCCCGCGTCGGGAGAGAGGAAGGGGCGGACGGCGATCTCGAACGAGACGGTGCCCGTACGAGGAATGGCGAAGGCGGGGCCGATGGAGAGGTAGAGGGCCAGCGTAAAGAGTATGCCGAAGAGGGGGTGTACGCGTCCGGCCAGCTCCTGCACGTTGCGGCAACCAGAGTAGCCCATGGCCAAGACGCCCGCCAGGGGCAGTCCGACGCCGGTCAATACGAAGCCCATCACGGCCCACCACACGTTCGTTCCGGCACGTTGGCCTAAGGCGGCGGGGAAAATCAAGTTGCCAGCTCCGAAAAAGAGGGCAAACAACATCAGTCCGACGGCGAGGAAAGCACGCCGTGTCATTTGGGTAGAATTTTGGTTAGGCATGGGATAAAGTGTTAGGGGGAGAGTGAATAGTTAGTAGCGGGATTAGAAAAAGGAGAGGCCCTGCCGGCCATTCCATGTGTCGAATAGTCCGACAGGGCCTCTTGCTCTTTAGGGGGGCAGGAGCCTCGTTCGTTGGATCGGGGGTTCCTGCCCCCTCCGGAGAGGGGGAAGGTCAGTAGCCGAAGATGTCTTGCGGGGTGAGGAGCTTGACCTCACCTAAGGAGCGGAGCTTGTTCATGTCAATGTCTTTCGAATTGCCCAGAACAGCGTAGTGGTACGTGCGGCCCTTGATCCATTTCTCTTGGAAGGCCTTGACGTCAGCTAGGGTCATGCTCTGCACCTTCTCGAAGATGGCCTTGTTGCGGTCGTAGTCCACGCCCATGTCTTTGGCATGCAGGTAGGCCCAGAGCACATCGCCCTTCACCGTGCGTTCGGTGCGCAGGCGAGCCAGGATGGCGTCTTTGGCGATCTTGAAGGCAGCTTCGCTCTCAGGCATGTTGTTGATGATCTCCATGAAGGCGTCGATAGCCTGAGGCATCTTGTCGTTCTGCGTGGCCACGAAGGCTTGGAAGGCGTAGGGGCGCGTCTTGTCGGAGGGCGTGATCAGGACGGCGTTGGCTGAGTAAGCCAGGCCGCGCGATTCACGCATCTCTTGGAAGACGATGGCGTTCATGCTGCCGCCGAAATACTCGTTGTAGAGCGTTACGCCGGGATCGTTAGCCACATCGAAGGGCTCGCCACGGTTAGAATACTGGAGGTAGTAGATCTGTTTGGCGTTGTACTCGGCCAGCATGACAGTGTTGCTTGGCGTCTGCACCAGCATGACGGGCTTCTTGGCCAACGGAGCGGGTTTATCGGCCGTGCGATGGAGCTGGTCGAGGCTCTTGAGTACATCCGATTCGGCGCCGGGGCCATAGTAGAGCACGGAGTGCTGCTTGGTGAAGAGGTCGCGCACCTTAGCCAGAAGCGTGTCGGAGGTGAGCGCCTTCAGTGCGTCGTTCGTCAGCGTGGTGGCTTTGACATGCTCCGGCCCATACATGACGTAGCGACGCAGGGCTCCGAAGTTCTGTCCCTGATTCAGTTTCGCATCGGCGCGGGCCTTGATCCGATCGGCTTTGAGGTTCGTGAGCACGTTCTCGTCTGGCTTAGCGTCAGCGATCAGTTCCTCCATCAGCTCGAGGGCTTTGGGCATGTTCTCGCTCAGTCCGCTGACGGAAACGTAGCAACGCTCATCGGTCACATTGGCGCTGAAGGAGCAGGCGATGTCAAAGAACTCCTTCTTGATCTCCGTGGGCGACTTCTTGCTGGTGCCGAGGTAGCTGAGATAATCGAAGGCGGTGCCAAGGGTGGCGTCGTCGTTGCGACCCATATCGAAGACGTACATGAGTTCAAACACATCCGTCGTCTCGTTCTTCTTGTAGAGCAGAGGCAGGCCAGACTTCAGCGAAGCGGTGCTCATGTCCTTTTTGAAGTCTAAGAATACGGGCTCGATGGGCTTCACTTCGGTCAGCTGAATCTCACGGAGGAAGGCGCTGGCGGTGTCACGATTCGTGGCGATGGGCGTGATCTCCGGTTTGTCGATCTTCTTGAATCCCGGTTGGCCTTCGCGCTTGAAAACTACGGCGTAGGCGTTTTCGCCCAGCTTCTCGTTGGCAAACTTGACGATGTCGGCCTTCGTGATCTTCTCCATTCGTTCGATCTGATGCACCATGTCGGCCCAGCTGACACCGTTGACAAAGGCGTCGACGTAGGCATTGGCACGGCCCTCGTTCGAGTCATATTCCTTCATCAGCTCCAGCTTGTAGTTGGCCACGCAGGCACGCAGCAGCGACTCGTCGAAGTCGCCCTTGCGCAGTTTGGCCACCTCCTCGAGCAGCAGGTCGCGCGCCTGTTCGAGCGTCTGACCGTCCTTAGGCCGAGCGTTGAGGAGAAACATGCCGTAATCCGCGAAGGTGTAGGGATAGCAATAGGACGAGAGCACCTTTTGCGCGTGGATGAGATCGAGGTCGATGAGGCCTGCCTGATCATTGTAGAGCAGAGAGGCAGCCAGGATGGCCAGGTCGTTGTCCGCTGAGGCTTCGCCACCGATGCGCCACGCCACGTTGACGTTCGCTGCCTCCACGCCGCGCACCTCCTTCGTTGTCGGGGTGGTGATTGGCGCCTCCTCTTTGAAGGTAGGCTTGGGCAGGCTGTCGTTCGGCTTCATGTTGCCGAAGTATTTCTTGATGATGGCGATCATCTCGTCCGGATCGAAGTCGCCGGAGAGACAGATGGCCATATTGTTGGGCACATACCAGGTCTCGTAATAGCGCTTGATGTTCGTGATCGAGGGGTTCTTGAGGTGCTGCTGGGTGCCGATGACGGACTGTGTGCCGTAGGGGTGATTGAAGAAGAGCATCGAGCGGAGGGTGTCGATCACGGTCCGTGCATCGCTGGCCAGACCCATGTTGTACTCCTCATAAACGGCTTCAAGCTCGGTATGAAAGCCGCGGATGACGCTGTTTTGGAAGCGGTCGGCTTGGATCTTGGCCCAGTTCTCGATCTGGTTCGAGGGGATGTCCTCGGTGTAGCAGGTGACGTCGAAGTTCGTGTACGCGTTCGTGCCCGTGGCGCCGATAGCGGCCATCAGCTTGTCGTACTCGTTGGGGATGGCATACTGCGAAGCCTTGTTGCTGATGCTATCGATCTGACGATAGAGTGCCTTGCGTTCGGCCTCGTCGGTGGTTTTGCGATAGACTTCAAAGAGGCGTTCGATCTCGTCGAGGAGGGGCTTTTCGGCCTCATAGTTCGACGTCCCGAAGTGAGTGGTGCCCTTGAACATGAGGTGCTCAAAGTAGTGCGCCAGGCCGGTGGTCTCTGCTGGGTCGTTCTTTCCGCCTACGCGAACGGCGATATAAGTCTGGATGCGGGGCGCCTCTTTGTTGACGCTCATGTAGACCTTCAGGCCGTTGTCGAGGGTGTAGATGCGGGTCTTCAGCGGGTCGCCGTCGACCGTCTCATAGTCCGATTTTGCGCTCGGACCTTTGCAATTCGCGGCGGTAAACATCCCCGTGAGGATGACTGCCAGCGTGGTGACAAAAAACTGCTTTGCTTTCATAGATAAACAACAATGATTAGCGGGATAGCTGTGTATACTTTCGGATTATCTCTTCTGGGTATTGTATTTTAATGAAACAAAAGTAGGACTTTCGATAAGAAGCACAAATCGTAAGCGAAAAAAAAGCTGAAGCACTTTTTTGTAGGGGTACGAAGGTCTCCCGCAGATTGCAGGAGATGGTATGTAGGGGTACGATAGTCTCCCGCAGATTGCAGGAGATGTTTGTAGGGGTACGATAGTCTCCCGCAAGTTGCAGGAGATGGTTCGTAGAGGTACGATAGTCTCCCGCAAGTTGCAGGAGATGTTTGTAGGGGTACGAAGGTCTCCCGCAGATTGCAGGAGATGGTTCGTAGGGGTACGAAGGTCTCCCGTAGATTGCAGGAGATGTTTGTAGGGGTACGATAGTCTCCCGCAGATTGCAGGAGATGGTATGTAGGGGTACGAAGGTCTCCCGCAAGTTGCAGGAGATGGTTCGTAGGGGTACGATAGTCTCCCGCAGATTGCAGGAGATGTTTGCCAAACGACGAAGGTCTCCCGCAAGTTGCAGGAGATGTTCGCCAAACGACGATGGTCTCCCGCAGATTGCAGGAGATGTTCGCCAAATGGCGATAATCGTACGCGACTTGCATGGACTTGGGCGCTCTCCCCGCACTAACCTATTTTGGGGATTTTCGCGAGGTCGACGCCCGTCTATTTTTGCCGCCGATAATCAGAACGAGTCATTCAATGAACATCACACAAAAACGAACCCACAGGAGATGGCCTCTCCTATACCTTATATTATATGTCTGTGCGGCACACGGCATGCAGGCGCAGATCCTTCCCGCGGACTCTACGAAAGACGATGAAGTGGCCACGCACGCCGCAGCGGGGGTGAAGAAGTTCAACCTCGACGAGGTGGTCGTCACCGCCACCCGCACCCCGAAGCGCCTCATGCAGACACCGGTCATCACGCAGGTGATCACCGCTGCGCAGATCGAAGATCGTGGCCTGACCGACATTCGCAACCTGCTGACGCAGGAGATACCCGGACTGGCCTTCAATGAGGTGGGCTTCGGCACGAGCATCAACCTACAAGGCCTCGGCGGTAAGCACATCCTCTTTTTGATCGACGGCGAACGCATGGCGGGCGAGACGGGTAACAATGTGGACTATCACCGCCTGGACCCGAACAATGTGGAGCGGATCGAGATCGTGCAGGGCGCCTCGTCGGCCCTCTACGGATCGCAGGCCATGGGCGGCGTGATCAACATTATCACCAAGCGCCCCAAGGCCCCGTTCACCGTCTCGGCCTCCATCAAGGCGGCGCCGCTCTATGAACGCAACTACACGAAGGTGGACCCGGACGACGCCCAACGTTATTTCAAGCGCAGCGTGGACCGACCCAATCTCAACGCCGACGTGCGCATCGGTGGGCGCTGGAAACGCTGGACGGCGCAGACCTCCTACGCGCACAAGAGCGCCGATGCCTACCGCCTCTTTGACCGTGACAGCGTGGTGAAGTACTTTCCGGAGTACGACATCACCGTCCGTGAGCGCCGCGTGGAAACGCCCACGCAGGTCTCGGGTTACACCACGCATCAGGTGACCCAAATGCTGGGTTATACGCCCTCCGACCGTCTTACGATCGGCGCCAAAGGCACTTGGTACACGATGAACAAGCACGACCTCACGCCCGACAACGCCTATGAGCACAACACGGATCTCTCCGGTTCGCTCACCGCCGACTATCGCTTCAGCACCCGCGCAGCCCTCCAGGCCTCGGTCTATTCCGACACCTACAACCGCTTTACCGCCCTCGAGCAACTCGATCAGCGCGACCTGATCTACCGCAATCGCATGACGCAGCCGCGCCTCATGTTCACCCTCGACCGCTGGCACCGCCAGACGATCAACATGGGCGCGGAGTTGCTCTACGAAAGCCTCTACACGGATAAGTTCGTCTCCGGCAGCTACGAGACGCGCAGCCAGCGCTCCTATTCGGTCTTTGCACAGGACGACTGGACCGTCACGCCGCAGCTCTCGCTCGTGGCGGGTTTGCGCCTGGATTATCACAACGCCTATGGCGCCAACGTAGCGCCGAAGTTGGCAGCGGTCTGGCGCCTTTTCCCCCTCACGCTCCGCTTCAATTATGCCGCTGGCTATCGTTCGCCCACCCTCAAGGAGCTTTACATGAATTGGGATCACCTCGGCATGTTCATGATCTACGGCAACGAGAACCTGCGCCCCGAGCGCAACCAATATCTTTCGCTCTCCGCCGAGTATGTTTCGGAGTACGTCTACGCCATGGCCACGGGCTACGTGAACTTCTTTTCCGATAAGATCGAGGGCCTCTGGACGAACAATCAGAAGGAGCTGCACTATCGCAACGTCTCCTCCGCCACGCTCTCCGGCGCCTACGCCAATGTGCGCATCAACCCCGGCGTGTCGGGCCTTTTCCTGCATCTCTCGGCCAACTGCCTCTTCCCCAAGCGTACGGACGGCGTGCAGCTGACGGCTTACAGTCGCCTCTCGGGCAACGTCCGCGCGGAGTACGCCTTCACCCTCGGTCGGCAGCATTTCACGCTGAACCTCAGCGGCTCGCTCCTCGGTGGCAAGCGTTACGACGTGCTTGGTCGCGTAGAGGTGAACGGCAAGGAAGTGGAGTCTTATTATGAGTCGCGCTCACCCTCGTACAGCCTTTGGAACGCTACGGCTGCGTGGCGCCCCATGCGACAGTTGCGCGTCACCCTCGGCGTGGATAACCTCTTCGATTACCACGCCGGAATCATCAATTTCAACACCTACACAGGCCCCGGCCGAAGCGTGTTCGGGGCGCTGCATTTCTCAATTTGAGGGGACACATCGCAAGTCTCCGACATCATTTAATCCTACCACTATGAACGAAAAGAAGAACCCCACAAGCACCCAGCAAGGTCACTGGGTACTGGCCGCCATGGGTAAGCGTGTCCTGCGCCCCGGCGGGAAAGAGTTGACCGAAAAGCTGATCGATAGCCTCAACATCGCATCAAGTGACGACATCGTAGAGTTTGCCCCCGGGCTGGGCTTCACCGCTGAGCTGGCCCTGAAGCGCAAGCCACACTCTTACATCGGCGTCGAGATGGACGAGTCCGCGGCCGCTGAGTTGCGTCGGACGATCGACGGCCCCGACCGCCGCATCATCATCGGCGATGCAGCCCATTCAGGCCTGCCCGACGCCTCGGCCGATAAGGTCTACGGCGAGGCCATGCTCACGATGCAAAACGAGCGTCAGAAGTCGGCCATCGTCAGCGAGGCTTATCGCCTGCTCAAGCCGGGCGGACTCTACGGCATCCATGAGATGGGCCTCACGCCCGACGACGTCAGCGACGAAACGAAGCGCAGCATCTTGCGCGATCTCTCGTCCGTGATCAACGTCAATGCACGTCCGCTGACCGCAGCGGAGTGGAGCGATTTACTCGTGGCTGAAGGCTTTGAGATCGTACGTGTGGAGACGAACCCCATGCACCTGCTTGAGGCGCAGCGCGTCATTGACGACGAAGGACTGCTGCGAGCCGTCAAGATCTGGTTCAACATCCTCACCCATGCTGAGGCGCGCGAACGCATCCTGGCCATGCGTGACACCTTCCGTCGCCACATGGAGCATATCAACGCCGTGGCCATCGTGGCCGTGAAGAAGTAATCACTAATCATTAACCCATAACCCAACACCCCAATGAACAGTATCAAAAGAATTTCCTGCGGAGCCATCTTGGTCGTCTGTGCCATCTCCGCTACGCTGGCCAGCTGTGGCAGCGACAACCCCGAACCGAAAACCGAAGGCCTCGACGTGAAGCGTCACACACAGAGCCGTGCCACCTCCGTGGCGGGCGACTCCACCGACTGGGTCTACTTTTCTTTCGCCACCGGCGCCGAGGTGCAAGGTGTGACGGAGGCCAACCGCATGAGCCGTTCCGATTGGGACATCGCTTTTAACCGTTTCAACATGCGCACCAACAGCGGCCTCTCGGGCAGCGGCAAGGGGGGCGCCGTGGAGACGGACAAGACGAGCTTCGCCGACGTGACCGAAGCGCCCTCCGATGGCTACGTGACGGACGTAGAGATCACGATCAGGGGCTACAGCAATGGAGCCATGCGTGAAAAGAAGAGCACCGGCAATCTCGCGCTCCTTAAAGCCATTCGCTTCTCCGGCCCTCCCCCCGTGTACACCCTCAACGATCACGTCTTCGTCGTTCGTACGGCCGACGGGAAGTATGTCAAGGTGATCTTTGAGAGCTTCCACAACGCCGAGAAGAAGAGTGGTTACATCACCTTCCGCTACGCCTATCAGCCGGATGGCAGCCGCAACCTGAAGTCAAAGTCGATGTCGAAATCGGAATCGAAGTAGCCCCTGTATAGAATCGATGTCTTTTCCAAATAGTAAGACGACGCCACGGCGCAAAGAGAAAGCGCGCACCTGGCGGCGTCTCCATAAGTGGGTGGGGCTTGTCCTCACCTTCTTTATTCTGGCCTTCGCGCTCTCGGGCGTCTTCCTCAACCATCGCACCGCCATCACGCGTTGGGACTTGCCGCGCCGATGGTTGCCGCAGCAGTACGTGTACGAGAATTGGAACAACGGCGCCGTGGTCGGCACCTTACGTGTGGGGCCGGACAGCGTCATGCTTTACGGTAGCAATGGCATCTGGGTGGCCGACACCTTCTGCCGCGGCCTCCGGCCCTGCATGGACGGTATGCGTCCCGGCACCGACAACCGGAACATCCGCGCCGTCGCTGCCACCTCTGACGGTCAGCTCTTCGCCATCTCCACCTATAGGCTCTACCGCTTCGACCGCACCGCCTACCGGTGGCGCGAGGTGGAGGGTGCGCTGACGGACGACGAGGCGCTGACGGACGTGCTGTCCGTGGGCGATAAGCTCTACGTCGTTACCCGCTCGAACGTGTACGCCGCCGCAGCGCCCTACACCCGCTTTACCGCCCAACCGTTACCCACGCCCGACGACTACGATCCGCGCGTCTCGCTCTTCAAGACGATCTGGGTGACGCACAGCGGTGACTTGTTCGGTTTGCCCGGCCGACTGTTGATCGATGTGGTGGGGATCATCGTCGTTGTGCTCTGCCTCACGGGCCTCGTGGTGACCCTCTTCGAAATCCCCATCCGCCTGCGTAAGAAGCGCGGCGACCCAGCGCTGCCCTTACGCCGCACGTGGACGTTCTCCTTCGTGTGGCACAACCGGCTGGGGAGCCTCTTTATCGTTCTGTTGCTGCTGATCGTCGTCACGGGCATGTTCCTCCGTCCGCCGCTGCTCATCCCCATTGCGCGCACGCAAGTGAAGCCCGTGCCGGGCAGCACACTCCAGAGCAATAACCCGTGGCACGACCGCCTGCGCCGCTTGCGCTACGATGCGGAGGGGCGTCGGTGGCTGTTGGCGGCCTCGTCTGGCATCTACGCTTTCCCCACGTTTGGCGAGCAGCCCAAGAAACTGGACAACACGCCCCCGGTGAGCGTCATGGGCCTCAACGTCTGGCAGCAGACGGGCCCCAACCAGTGGGTCGTGGGCTCGTTCAGCGGGATCTATGGCTGGGACCTATCCGACGGCAGCGTGACCGATTATGACACGGGCCTTCCGCTCGACGAGATGGGGGGCTACGGTCGGCGCGGTGGCGGCGGACGGCCCACGTTCGGGAACCCCGTGAGCGGTTTCTCGGCCGACTTTGCGCAGGGGCCGGTCGTCTTCGATTACGGTCGCGGCGCACGGCTTGCCAACTACCCCGATATGCCGTTCGAGTCCATGCCCGAGGTCTTCGCGCGAGACGGTCGCATATCGTTCTGGCACTTCTGCCTTGAGTTGCACGTCGGCCGACTCTACCGCTCGTTCCTCTTCGCCTTCACGGACTTCTACGTCTTCCTCGGCGGACTGCTGATGTTCCTTGTGGTGCTGTCCGGTTATATCGTCTACCGCCGGAAGTACCGCCGCAAGAAGTCGCGTCGGAAGAAGCGCGAATAGCACCTCGTGCGACAGAAAAACGTCCCGCTGATGAGCAAAAGGAGCCTATTTCTCCTCACTCGTCGGCGGGACGTTTCGTTGTTGCACGGCTTGGAAATACACTATTTCTGGCCGTTGCAGATTTTACAATGCCCGAAATACATTATTTCTGGCTGTTGCAGGCTTGCATGGCCTCGAAATACACTATTTCTGGCTGCCGCAGGTTTTACAATGCCCGAAATACACTATTTCTGAATGTTGCAGGCTTGCATGGCCTCGAAATACACTATTTCTGGCCGTCGCAAGTTTGCATGGCCTCGAAATACACTATTTCTGGCTGTCGCAAGTTTGCATGGACTCGAAATACAGTATTTCCGAGCGACGGAGTTGTGCGACGATAGAGTCTATTCCGCGTTGCGCCCTTCGGACAGGTGCGTCTCCGGCCGCGTGTCGGGGTAGAGCAGGTATTTGCGTCGCATGAGGCGATAACGATCCAGGTCGGCCTGCCAGGAGGAGCGGATGCGGTCTTCGGAGAGGCCGGAGGTGATTTGGCGGCGTAGCTCGTCGGTGCCTGCGATGAGGTCGAACATGGCGGAGCGGTTGAAAAAGGCCTTCGCATCGCGCCCCATACGGGCGTAGAAGTCCAAGAGGAACCGCAGCGTGAGGCCGCCCTCGAAGGGGAGCTCCCGCAGGTCGTCGCCGTAGCAGGTGCGCCCGCGATAGAGTGGCGCGGAGTCCATGCCGCGGATAGGCTCCGGCGTGAAGGTGAAGCGCCCGGCCCGCTGTGCGGGGTAACCCACGACTTGGAAGGGGAACCGTGTGCCCCGGCCGACACTCATACACGTGCCCTCGAAGAAACAGAGCGACGGATAGAGGCGCACCGACTGCTGGTTGGGCAGGTTGGGCGACGGCTTGACCATCAGACGGAACGAGTCTCCGTGCTGCCAGCCCGTCATGGGGATAACCGTCAGCTGACAGTGCGCGCCGCCCTGCAGCCACCCCTCGCCATTGATCATCAGGGCCAACTCGCCGATCGTCAGGCCGTGGAGAATGGGGATGGGGTGCATGCCGACAAACGATCGGTAACGCGGCCGTCGGACGGGGCCATCGACGAAGTCGTTCGGGTTGGGCCGATCGAGGACGATGAACGTGCGGCGGCTCGTGGCGCAAGCCTCCATCAGATAGTGCATCGTGCTGATGTAGGTGTAGAAGCGTGCGCCGACGTCTTGGATGTCGAAGACCACCACGTCGATGTCGCTCATCTGGGCCATGGTCGGGCGGAGCGTGCGGCCGAAGAGCGACACGATGGGGATGTTGCGCTCGGGGTGGCGACTGTCGGTCACCCGTGCGCCAGCATCCTCGGCGCCACGAAAGCCATGCTCCGGCGTGAAGACCTTGCGCACATCGACCCCCAGCGCGAGGAGCGTGTCGAGGAGGTGTGTCTGCCGTGGTCCCACGACGGAGGTTTGATTGACGGCCAGTGCCACGCGTCGGCCTTGCAGGAGGGGGAGGAGGGTGTCGAGTCGCTCGTTGCCCAGCGTGGGCAGACTATACCTATTATATATAGCCAGCGAGTCGTCCGGGTCGGTCTGGGCCGAGGCTGCGAAGTGTCCGAAGAGGCACGAGAGGCTGATGAACAGCGGGAGGAGGGGTTTGATCATAAAGGGTAGGGGATTACGGATGAATGATAATCGTAAAATGAATCGGGCGGCAAAAATAGGCTCGCCAGATAGTACCCCCAGCCGCCCCCTCCGACAGCACCCTTCGCCGTACCGTTTCCCCACGAATCGCCGCCTGAAGTTCCGATGAACGATTTGGGCTTATTTTTGCGCCCCATCAGAAGACGAATTATTCACCAACAACCCACCTCATCGCAATGACCCCATTAGCCATCCTCTCAGCCTATTATCAACCCGGTTCACGGGCTTATCAGATCTTAGTAAGCCACAGCCGCAGCGTGCGCGACAAAGCGCTGGCGCTGGCAGAGGCTCACCCGGAGCTGGAGCTTGATCGCACGTTTGTCAGTGAGGCAGCCATGCTGCACGACATAGGTATCTACCTCTGCGATGCGCCTGAGATAGATTGTCATGGCACTTCGCCCTACATCTGCCACGGTTGGCTGGGTGCTGAGCTGATGCGCTCCTTGGGCTATCCCCGTCACGCGCTCGTCTGTGAGCGTCACACCGGCGCGGGACTCTCTCGCGCGATGATTGAGGCACGTAACCTGCCCATCCCTCCCCACGACATGCTGCCCGTAAGCCTTGAGGAACAGTTGATCTGCTTTGCCGATAAGTTTTACAGTAAAACGAAGCTCGAGCGTGAGAAGCCGATCGAGAAGATCAGGCAAGGGCTCGCCGCGTATGGCCAGGAAGACGTGAAACGATTTGATGCGTGGTGCGAACTCTTCCTCTAAAGATAGCCTGCCTCCTGTGCGCCCTTCTGTTTTGTTGCGGCGTGCGGGCCCGTCTGCCCCTTCACGCGGCGCAGATGACCTCGCGGCACCCAGCCGCAAACACGGGTTCCTCAGCAATGAACGCCCCGCGTCTCGTTGTGCATACGAATATCTCGGGTATGCCCTCCCCGCGAGGCGCTGCGCCCATCGATAGCACGGGAAAGATTTTCCAGCGACTCTCTGCGGTCATCGATAGCTCAAAAATGAACTCCCCGCGAGGCATTGCGCCCATCGATAGCACGGGAAAGATTTCCCAGCGTCTCTCTGCGGTCATCGATAGCTCAAAAATGAGTTCCCCGCAGAGCATTGCGCCCATCGATAGCGCGGGAAAGATTTCCCAGCGACTCTCTGCGGTCATCGATAGCTCAAAAATGAGTTCCCCGCAGAGCGCTGCGCCCATCAATAGCGCGGAAATGACTCCCCAGCGTCTTGCCACGGCCATCGACACGGCACGGAAGGACACGACGCGACGCCGGAAGAGCATGCTCGAGGCGCCAGTCACCTATCAGGCCTCCGATTCGATCATTATGACGGGGAACAACATGGCCTACCTCTTCGGCGAGGGCAACGTCAAGTATCGCGACATCGAATTGCAGTCCGAACGCATAGAAATGAGCATGGACAGCAGCATCGTGTACGCCACTTACGCACTCGACACCGTGGGGAAGGAGTTCGGCTACCCCCTTTTCATAGAGGGCGAACAGCAGATCGAGGCCCGGACCATGCGATACAACTTCCGCACACGAAAGGCCTTCGCGGCCGACGTCCTCACGAAGCAGGGCGAAGGATACCTCATGGCGGAAGCCACAAAAAAGATGTCCGACAATGTGATGAATGTCGCGGACGGCAGATATACCACCTGCGACGAGCACGACCATCCTCACTTTTACATCCGCATGACTCGCGCCAAGGTGCGACCCGGAAAAGACATCGTCACCGGGCCTGCCTACTTGGTGATAGAAGATGTGCCGCTCTATCCCATCGGGCTTCCGTTTGCGTTTTTCCCCTTCACCGACAAATATTCCTCAGGCATCATTGCGCCAACTTACGGAGACGAGATGGCGCGGGGCTTCAACCTCCGGAATGGTGGCTATTACCTCGCGGTGAGCGACTATTTCGATCTGGCGCTTACCGGAGAGATCTACACCAAGGGCTCCTGGGGCGTGGCAGCACGTTCAGCCTACAAAAAACGCTACCGCTACTCCGGGAATTTCGACGCATCCTATCTGGTAACCAAGCTCGGCGACCGCGGACTCCCTGATTACAGCGTCTCGAAGGACTTCAAGATCGCCTGGACCCATGCCCAGGATCCGAAAGCAAATCCCTAGCGCCCCTTCTCGGCTGGCGTGAACTTTACGACAAGTAGCTACAACTACAATCAGCTCAACACGCTCTACACACCAGATGGAACGAACAACAATAAGGGTTCGAGCATCAGTATCTCACAACGCTTCCCCAACAATCCCCTTACCGTGTCGGCTACGATGAATATCAACCAGCGATCACAGGATTCCTCGGTCAGTTTGACTCTCCCCGACATGACGGTCTCCATGAGTAGCATCTATCCGCTCAAGCGCAAACATGCGGTGGGCCGCGAGCGATGGTATGAGAAGATCTCCATCTCGTATTCTGGCTACTTCCGCAACTCGATCACAGCGAAAGAAAATACGTTCCTCAAAAAGAACTTCCTACACGACTGGCAGCATGGGATACAACATAACATCCCCGTGAGCGCCACTTATCAGTTCGGATTTCTCAACATCACGCCCTCGGCAAGCTACACCGAGCGCTGGTATACAAACAAAGTCCATCAGCGCTTCGACACCGCGCGCGGCGGACTCCAGCCCGTCGACACGACTTACGGCTTCTATCGCGTCTATGATTATCGCGCCGCCATCTCAGCCTCAACTACGATCTACGGATTCTTCAAACCGTGGAAAATCTTCGGCGATAAGGTGCAGATGATCCGTCACAGCATGGCGCTCTCGGCCTCTTACAACATGGCGCCCGACTTCGGCGCCGCGAACTACGGTTACTACGAGCCATATACTTACACCGACCGCTCGGGGCGCACCGTTTCGGGCTATTATTCCCCTTACGAAGGTCAAATGTTCGGCGTTCCGGGGCGCGGAAGGCAGGGCGGGATCTCGTTAGCGGTAGACAACAATGTGGAAATGAAGGTGCGATCCAACGCCGACTCATCCGGCATCAAAAAAGTCAGCCTCATCGATCGCCTCACCTTACGGATCAACTACAATACGGCCGCCGACTCCTTCCGATGGAGCGATCTGTCGGTAGATCTTCGTCTCAAGCTCGGAAGTTTCCCCTTGCAGCTCTCGGGAGTCTTCGACACCTACACCTATGGCTACGACGCCGCCACGGGAGTGCCTTACCGCATCGACAAACCCCGCTGGCAGATGGGGAAAGGCCTCGGGCGACTCCGCTCGACCGGTACCGCCTTCTCTTATACGTTCACCAACGACACGTTTAAGAAGCTCTTCTCGCGGAAAGGCGATAAAGACGACGAGAAGAGCAAGCAGAAGGAGCGTGGAAGCGACGAAAATGCCGACGAGACCAACTCCACCGACGAGAAACCGGCTCGCGGCACCCGTCTGCGCCAGGCTAAGAAGGACGATACGGGTGAATACGACGCCGACGGCTACTATAACGCCACGGTGCCTTGGAGCTTCTCCCTCAGTTACAACATGAGCCTCGGTTACGGCTCCTTCAACCCGCAAAAGTTGGAGTACAACTATCAGATCCGTCACAATCTGAGCTTCAGCGGCAACATCAAACCGACGAAGAACTGGAACATTAGCTTCAACGGATCGTATGACTTTGAGGCCAAGAAGATCGCGCACATGACGTGCACCATCACCCGCAATTTGCACTGCTTCACGATGTCCGCCAGCATCATCCCCGTCGGGCCGTGGAAGTCGTACGCCTTCTCTGTGGCCGTCAATTCGTCGCTGCTCCGCGATCTGAAGTACAATCAGAGCGCCAGCCCACGCGACGTGACGAAATGGTACTAAGCCGTGGAGGCTCCCTCTTCAGGGAGTTCCCTTTTTTACCCCATCAAAAAAATACCCCTCTTGGGGCTGATCGTCATGAGCCATTCCCCATTCTCCGGTAGGCCGTAGGGCATACGCCGAAGCCTATGGAGGATGATCTTTCCGTTTTACATGCCCTTAAAGCACCTGCCTACGGTGAAAAAACACCGTGAGCAGGTGTTTTTTGTTGTCTGTGCGGTCACTCCAGCGGACGGCATCTCCTTCGCTGTGTAAATCCGCCGCACGCACGCCGTCGCGGAGTAGGATCGGCGCCGTCTCCACGTGGGCCTCGTCCCAGAGACCTTCCCGGATGAAGTGGCTGTGCAACTCCGCGCCGCCCTCGACTAAGAGCGACTGGATCTGTCGCTCATGGAGCGCCTGGAGGAGTTGCTGCAGGACGGGCTGCGCCGGATCTACGTCTATGCGCGTGACGTTGGGCGGCGTCGTCGGGTTACTCGGCGAGGTGAAGAGGAGCGTGGGCACGCGGCCATCGAAGAGGTGCGCCGTGGGGGGCACCTGTCCGTGTCGATCGAGCAGGAGGCGCACGGGCGACGGTCCCGACCAATGGCGCACCGTGAGACTCGGATCGTCGAGCTGTGCCGTGCGGGCGCCCACGAGGATACTCGCCACCTCGGCGCGTAGGCTGTGGACGGCCCGCGTGCTACGCTCGTCGGAGAGGCGTACCGGAGGGCGGTCGGCGTGGAGCCTCCGCGCGTCGATGAAGCCGTCGGCGCTCTCGGCCCACTTGAGGATCACGTACGGGCGCTGCTCCGTTTGGGCCGTGAGGAAGAACCGATTCATGTGGCGTGCCTCGGCCTCGAGTACGCCGACCACCACCTCCACGCCGGCCTCGCGCAACAAGCCGATCCCGCGACCTGCCACCTTCGGGAAAGGGTCTACGCAGGCCACGACGACACGTGGGATGCCCGAGCGACGGATCAAGTCGGCGCAGGGAGGCGTCTTGCCGTGGTGCGAGCAAGGCTCGAGGGTCACGTAGAGCGTTGATCGGCGCAGCAAGTCCCGATCGCGGACGGCTGCGATAGCATGCACCTCCGCATGAGGCCCACCAAAGGCCCGGTGATAGCCCTCGCCGATGATCCGTCCCTCGTGCACGACCACGGCACCCACCATCGGGTTCGGCGCAGTCCATCCCGCGCCACATCGCGCCAACGTCAGGCATCGACGCATAAAACGTTCGTCTTCGTTTGTACTTTTGCTATACATAGATATTGAATTGTTGAGGGCTAAAGCCCTGTTGAGGTGTTTATTTGTTCTTCTCTTATCTTCTTTTCTTGCCTTGACGCAAGAAAAGAAGCAAAAGAAAGTCAAGGCGTCAGGGACGCCGGCCAATTTTCCAAGTCCCGGAAGAGACCGCCATAGACGGCGGCGAATAATTGAACTTAATTAGCCTCTATCATTTCCTCTCTTTCAAATACACTCCCTATGATCGAAACAATAGCCTACCTCCGCGAGCAATTAGCCGCCATTTACGATCCCGAAGAGACACGCGCGATCAGCCGATGGGTCATCGAGCACGTCACGGGCTACACTCCGGCCCAACAAATACTGGCCAAAGATACTCCGATCGACCCACAGCAGCGAGAAGCCGTCCGAATGATCGTGAGACGGTTAAAGCTGCACGAGCCGATCCAATACATCGTCGGCGAATGCACCTTCCACGGCCTGACCTTCTCCGTCAATCCCTCCGTGCTCATCCCCCGCCCCGAGACGGGCGAGCTGGTGGAGCGCATCGTGCAACGCCACGGCGCGGCGCCTTCCCTGCGGGTGCTCGACATCGGCACCGGCAGCGGATGCATCGCCATCACGCTCTCGCGACAGCTGCTCCGCCCGCAGGTGACGGCCCTCGACCTCTCTGCTGAGGCCATCCGCACGGCGCAGGCTAACGCCGAGCGCAACGGCGCGGAGGTACGCTTCGTCTGCGCAGACCTTTTCGACCCGCATTTGACGTTTCCCGGGCCCTTCGACCTCATCGTCTCGAATCCGCCGTATGTATGCGACAGCGAGAAGTGCGACATGGCCGCCCATGTACTCGACTATGAGCCGCACGCGGCCCTCTTCGTCCCCGACGACGACCCCCTGCTGTTCTACAGAGCGATCGCTCGACGCGCCCACGAGTGGCTCACGCCCGGCGGATGGCTCTACTTCGAGATCAACGCAGCACTCTCGACCGAGACCGCTGCGTTGCTCGTCGCCGAGGGCTATTCCGACGTTCGGATCAGTCGTGACATGGAGGGAAAAAACAGGTTTGCGGAGGGGAGAGTGGGTGCCGGGGGTCGGTGATACACACGATAGGAATGAAAATGAATCCGAATCGATCCTTAGGAGTAGCTCCTCCGGCCGGTAGGGTAGGGGCGTATTGCATACGCCTCTCGAGACGTCCGCGAGGCATGGATCCGCGGGCCGGGTACATGTGGGGCGTATGCAATACGCCCCTACTTCGGACGCTGCCCCAATAACCTATCCGGGGAATGATCGACAAACCCTAATTTTACGACATGAATACAACCGAAGAGACCGAAATGCTGCACAAGATGGCGGCTTACTGCGCCAGGACGGAGCGTTGCCCGTCGGATGTGCGCAAAAAACTGGCAGCGATGGGTGCCACGAGCGACGTGGAGGAGCGCATCGTTGCGCGACTCACCGCGGAACGGTTCCTCGACGAAGCGCGCTATTGTCGGAGTTTCGTGGAGGACAAATGGCGGTTCAACCGCTGGGGACGGTTCAAGATTCGCTTCGAGTTGCGCCGACGCGACCTGCCAGAGAGTCTGATCGAGGAGGCCCTTGGCGAACTGATCGACGAGGAGGATTATCGCGCCGTCCTCGCCGAGCTACTCCGCCGAAAATTAAGAGCCATCCGCGCCACGTCGAGCACCGATCGGGCCGTGAAACTCCTTCGCTACGCCGAGAGTAAGGGCTTCGAGCGCAGCGCAGTGTTTGACTGTATCCGCGCCATGAAGGACGATGACATAGAAGCCCCAGAAGACATCGACTAAGCCTCATCCACTGAAAAAAGAGTGACCTAACGAGGTGCGCTTGAGAGTACTTTCTAAAAAGTATATTTTTCAGAAGCCTCATTTTTTCGTGCTACATCATGGATAGGTCTAAAATGGTGACCTTTTTTTACTCCTCTACTATAGATAACTTCAAAACGCGCTCCATTTTATAGCTCTCTGTCATGGATTTATCTAAATGGATCTCGTTTTGGACATATCCACGACGAAGGGGTCCTAAATGGACCACGTTTTGAGCATATCCGGAACGGAGCGACCCTAAATGGATCAAATTTTGGACATATCTACGACGGAGCAACCCTAAATGGACCTCGTTTTGATACTCTCCAGAGTGGAGAGTACAAAAATGGACCTTGTTTTACAACTCCTCAGCACGGGGAACTCTAAAATGGACCTCATTTAGAAGTCATCCATCGCGGAGAGTCCCAAAATGGATCGCGTTTAAGGGTTATCCATTGCGAAGAGCCCCAAAATGGATCGCGTTTTGGAGTCATCCATCGCTGAGAGTCCCAAAATGGACCTCATTTAGGGTTCATCTATCGCGGAGAGTTCCAAAATGGATCGCGTTTTGAAGTCATCCATCGCGAAGAGTCCCAAAATGGATCGCGTTTTAGAGTCATCCATCGCTGAGAGTTCCAAAATGGACCTCGTTTAGGGTTCATCTATCGCGGAGAGTTTCAAAATGGATCGCGTTTAGGGTCATCCATCGCGAAGAGTTCCAAAATGGATCGCGTTTTGAAGTCCTCCATCGTGGGGTGCAGAAAAATGAGGCGCGTTTTGAGGTTTCTATCCGAAAAAAGTCCCTTTCCGCGGCTCATTTTGGAGCGCTTTCCAAAAAGAGTCCCTTCACGAGCCTCATTTTGGAGCGATTTCCAAAAAGAGTCCCTTCACGAGCCTCATTTTGGAGTACTATCTAAAAAAAGTCCATTCACGAGCCTCGTTTGGGAGCGCTATCCAAAAAGAGTCCCTTTCCGCGGCTCATTTTGGAGCGCTTTGCGAAAAGAGTCTCTTCCGTAGGCTCCGATTGATACTTTCCAGAGCGGAGGACCCGCTCCGTAGGCTCTGATTGGTACTTTCCAGAGCGGAGGAGCCATTCCGCAGGCTCCGATTGATACTTTCCAGAGCGGAGAACCCCTTTCGTAGGCTCCGATTGGTACTTTCCAGAGCGGGAGACCCCTTCCGTAGGCTCCGATTGGTACTTTCCAGAGCGGAGGCCCCCTTCCGTAGGCTCCGATTGGTACTTTCCGTCGCGAGAAGTCCCTTTCGTAGGCTCTTTTTGGTGCTATCCGTCGCGAGAAGTTCCTTTCGTAGGCTCTTTTTGGTGCTCTCCGTCGCGAGAAGTTCCTTTCGTAGGCTCTTTTTGGTGCTCTCCGTCGCGAGAAGTCCCTTTCGTAGGCTCTTTTTGAAGTTCTCCATCGTGGGGTGTAGAAAAATGAGGCGCGTTTTAGTGGTCGACATAAAAAAGTCCTGCCGGCGGAGAGGCGTTGGGAACCTCTGCCACCGGCAGGACTGTCTGTTGAGATGCGTCGGGTAACTGCCCCGCGCGGTTTACTTCTCGCGGATGAAAACTTGGATGGGCGTCCCGTGGAAATCCCAGTGCTCGCGCAGCTGATTCTCCAAGAATCGGCGGTACGGTTCCTTGACCCACTGCGGCAGGTTGCAGAAGAAGGCGAACGAGGGCACACTGCCCGCCGGAAGCTGGGTGATATACTTGATCTTGATGTACTTTCCCTTCCAGGCGGGAGGCGGCGTTTGTTCGATGATCGGAAGCATGATCTCGTTCAAACGCCCCGTCGTGACGCGTCGGCGACGGTTCTCATAGACGGCCTTAGCCGTCTCGAGGACCTTGAAAATGCGCTGCTTCGTGAGGGCCGAAATGAAGAGGATGGGGAAATCGGTGAACGGCGCCATACGCTCCCGAATGGCGCGTTCGTAGGTTTTGATCGCCGCGGTGGACTTATCTTCGACCAAGTCCCATTTGTTGACGCAGACGATCAACCCCTTCTTGTTTTTCCGGATGATGGAGAAAATATTGAGGTCCTGACTTTCGATGCCCCGCGTGGCGTCGAGCATGAGCAAACAAACGTCCGAGTTTTCTATCGCGCGGATCGAACGGATGACGGAGTAATACTCGAGGTCCTCGTTCACCTTGCCCTTTTTGCGGATGCCCGCCGTGTCGACGAGGTAAAAGTTGAGGCCGAACTTGTCGTACCGCGTGTAGATGGAGTCGCGGGTGGTGCCCGCGATGTCGGTCACGATGTGGCGTTCCTCTCCGATGAAGGCATTGATGAGTGACGACTTGCCGGCGTTGGGTCGGCCGACCACGGCGATACGTGGCAGCTCCTCGTCGTGCGCTTCTTCGCCTGCCGAGGGTAGCAGCTCCACGACGCGGTCGAGCACCTCGCCTGTCCCCGATCCATTCACGGCCGAGAGGCAGTAGGGATCGCCCAATCCCAGGCTATAAAATTCTGCGGCTGCGGCGTGGCGATCGTAAGTATCTGCTTTATTGGCCGCCAATATGACGGGTTTGCCGCTGCAACGGAGTATATGCGCCACCTCGTCGTCTAAGCTGGTCGCCCCGTTCATTACGTCGACCACGAATAAGATCACGTCGGCTTCTTCGACAGCTATCTTGACCTGCTTGTTGATTTCTTCTTCAAATACATCATCTGATTGCACCACCCAACCTCCGGTATCGATCACCGAAAACTCCCGTCCGGCCCATTCAACCTTGCCATATTGTCGGTCACGGGTCGTTCCGGCTTCATCATTTACGATCGCCTGCCGCGAACCAATAAGGCGGTTGAAGAGCGTTGATTTACCCACGTTGGGACGCCCTACGATGGCTACTACATTTCCCATATTCTTCTAATTTACATGTTATACGCTACGAATGGTTTGTTGCAAGCCCGCGCTGGCGAGCTGTGCGTGGCGGAGTGTTGGCTCCGCGGTTCAATGTATAGGCTGCACGCGACGAGGAGTGGCCGCATGTGACAAGTTGTCAGCAAAAGAATGCCGGATACTTGTCCTCGGGAGGGTGTTGTCCGCCTGCTAAAGACAAGTATCCGGCACTTGTGACGCGCTTTTTACAACGGCAACTAATCCAGTTTGTATCCGAATCGCCGGAGGAGGTTGTCGCGGTTGCGCCAGTCCGGCTCGACCTTAACGTAGAGCTCGAGGAAGATTTTTTTCTCGAAGAATCGCTCCATGTCGCGCCTCGCCGTCGTGCCGACCTTCTTGAGGGCCTGCCCGCCGTGACCGATGATGATGCCCTTCTGCGTGTCGCGCTCCACGATGATCAGCGCGCGAATGTGTATCTGCGTTTCTTCCTCAATGAACTCCTCGACAACGACTTCCGTGGCGTAGGGGATCTCTTTTTGGTAGTACAGCAAGATTTTTTCGCGGATAATTTCCGTCACGAAGAAGCGCGCGGGACGGTCGGTCAGGGCGTCCTTCTCAAAGTAGGGAGGCGAATCGGGGAGCAAGGCCTCGATGCGGCGCTTCACGGGCTCAATATTGAAGCCTGAGAGCGCGGAAATGGGGATGATCTCGGCCGCGGGCAGGAGCATGTGCCACGCCTCGACGGCTTCGGTCAGCCCCGCCTGATCCGTGAGGTCGATCTTGTTAATGAGCAGCAAGACGGGGCATTCGATGCCCCGCACTTGCTGCAGAAAGTCGTCATTCTTGTCGGTTTTCTCCACCATGTCGGTCACGTAGAGCAAGATATCAGCGTCCCCCAGCGCAGATTCGGAACTTTCGCGCATGGTCTCCTGTAACTTGTAGTTCGGGCGGAGCACGCCGGGAGTGTCCGAATAGACGATCTGCATATCGTCCGTATTGACGATACCCAGAATGCGGTGGCGTGTGGTCTGGGCCTTCGAGGTGATGATGGAGATGCGTTCGCCCACCAAACGGTTCATCAGCGTGGACTTCCCCACGTTGGGGTTGCCGATGATGTTGACGAAGCCGGACTTATGCTTTCGCTCCGTCATAGCCCCATTTCAGGTAGGTGGCTCCCCAGGTCCATCCGGCACCGAAAGCGGCCAGGATCAGGTTATCGCCGCGGCGGAGTCTGCTCTCCCACTCCCACAGGCAGAGGGGGATGGTGGTGGAGCTGGTGTTGCCGAACTTGCGGATGTTGATCATCACCTTGTCTTTGTTCACCCCGAGGCGCCGTGCGGCAGCGTCGATGATGCGGAGGTTGGCTTGGTGGGGCACGATCCAGTCGATCTGATCTTTGGTCAGCCCGTTGCGGCGCACGATCTCCTCGGCCGCGTCGGCCATGTCGATGACGGCCCGCTTGAAGACGGCCTGCCCCTCTTGGTAGACGAAATGGAGTCGCTGATCGACCGTCTCGTGGCTCGGCATGCGTAGCGATCCGCCCGCTTTCATGATCAGATGCGATTTGCCTGATCCATCGGTGCGAAGGAGGGTGTCGATCACGCCGTAGTCCTCCGTCGTGGCCTCCAGCAAGACGGCCGCTCCAGCGTCGCCAAAGAGGGGACAGGTGGCGCGGTCGGTGTAGTCGGTCATGGAGGACATTTTTTCGCTCGATACGACGATGAGCCGCTCGTAGCGCCCCGAACGGATGTAATTGGCGGCCGTCTCCAAGGCGAAGATGAAGCCGGCGCAGGCCGCTTGGATGTCGAATGCGTAGGCGTTCCGGCAGCCGGACTCATAGGCGATGATCGACGCGGTGCTGGGGAAGTGATAGTCGCTCGTGGAGGTAGAGCATACGATGCCCTCTACTGACATGGGGTCGATTCCGGTCTTCTGCACGAGGTCGTTGACGGCTTGCGTGCCCATGTAGCCAGAGCTAAGGTTGGGGTCTTTGAGGATGCGTCGCTCTTTGATACCGACGCGTGTCATGATCCATTCATCGGTGGTATCCACCATCTTAGATAGGTCGTCGTTGGTCAGTACGTCGTCCGGGACGAAACCTCCGACACCGGTGATGACTGCATTTATCTTGTCCATTGTTCTTTTGATATGTAGGATGAAAAAAATGAAGCAGCCCTCGATCAAGAATGTGTATCGGGGCTGCTTGCATTGCATGAGTGTAGAATTTGATTCTTGGATGGTGTGTGTTCGGTGTGTGTATGTACTGATGCAAGAGCGGGCTGTCTGTCTTTTTTAGACAGCCACGTCCTTGTCGATCGCCAATTTGCCTCGGTAGTAACCGCATTCGCTGCAAACGGTGTGATATACATGCCATGCACCGCAATTGGGGCAGAGGGCCAAAGTCGGAACCGCTGCATGATCGTGCGATCTTCTCTTGCCGGTTCTCGCGCTGCCTTGTCTTCTTTTAGGATGTGCCATAATTCAAATTTCGATTATTGTTTTACTTCTATTCTTCATCTTTCAGTTGCTTGAGAGCGTCCCAGCGTGGGTCGGTTGGGATGTCTTCTGCGTCGGAGTCCGCTTCGTCTGATGCGTTGTCGGGCTCGTCCTCATCGTCGGGGCTGTAGGCTGCATGTTTACGCAGCTTGGCCGCCATCGTACGGTTGCATTCGCCCGGTGCGTGGACATGCTTCATCGGTACAGCCAGCGCCACGAACTCGTAGAGGAACCATGCGAGGTTGACACCGCCTTCGTCTTCGGACACCACCAATACTTCGTCGCTCTCTTCCGTATACTCCTTGCCTAACTTCACTGTCAATCGGTTGTTTGTCTCGATCGGCTGCTTCATATGATCTAAGCAGCGATCGCAGGGCAGAATGACAGTGCCTTCCAAGTGAAAGTTCATCTGGAAAGCAGATGCTTTGTGCTCGACTTTGAGTTGCACGTTGACGTGTCCTTGTCGAACTTCCGTGCCGTCTATGTCTGTGAAAAATTGATCATCCAGCAGATATTCATAGGTGCGAACTTCCGCTGGATTTATATCCTTCAAATCAACCCAATATGCTCTGAATTTTCCCAAGGCTTTATTGTATCCGAAAAAACGGCGGCAAATGTAGAAATCTTTTCCAATTGGCGCAGTGCGTTTTATGGCTTGCGAAATGAGCTGGAAGGCGCTTGGGATGCGGATTCTCAGAGGGAGGGGTGGCCATGTCGCTGAGTCTGTCCGATGAGGGACTGTTCGATCTCAATTTGCGTTCCTCAGATAACCGTGGAGACTACGAAGATGCTGATGAGCAGATCAGGCACGTCGCGTAGGGCATCGATGCAGTTGAGCAGTGTGGAGCCGGTGGTGAGGACGTCATCGATGAGCAGGATGTGATGGCCGGCGAGGCGTTCGGGGTGAGCTACGCTGAAGACGTTCTTTACATTCTGACGCCGATCGTAGGCTGACTTACGCGTCTGCGTCTTGGTGTAGGTGTGACGGATAAGTGAGGTTGTATCGATAGGGTGGTGGTAGACGCTGGCCAGACCGCGGGCTACGCGCTCGGATTGATTGTAGCCGCGCTGCCGCATCTTCCATGGGTGGAGAGGGACGGGTACGAATAGATCGACGTCGGTGAGATAGCCATCTCTTTGCAGATCTTCGGCAGCTAATCGGCCGATGTAGATGGCTAAGCGTTCGTTCTTGTGGTATTTGAATTCGTGGATGAGATGCTGAACGTAGCTCTCCTTTTGGAAGTGTAGGTAGGCGATCACTTGACGCACGGAGGAGCAGCCTGCGAAGATGTTCCGGAGAGGATTCTCATCGTCGGGGTAGCGGTGATAGGACAGGCGAGGCAGTTCGAAGAGGCAATAGAGGCAGAGCAGCTCCTCGCCGTCGATGAGGGGCGCGCCGCAAGCTCCGCAGATGCGTGGGTAGAAGAGCCCAAGCAGGTCATTCCATAGGGTGAGGAGGAAGCGCTTCATCGTGTTGCTGGAGGGTAAGTATGTCTTGTCAGAGCATTCTATGATTGTAGAGAGGCCAATGAGGCATGTCTGAGGCTTCGAGCATTAGACGTCAAACGTGACTTGTGAGTCGCCTAAATGTCAGTTGGAGCCCCATCTTCGATGCGTTTTATACTTCAGCTGACGATTGCTCCTTGCCATTTGACAATAAGAAGAAGCTACCCGGAATCATCTCTCCCGGACAGCTTCTTCTTGTCGCATGGCCGATCAGCGGTCGTCAGCCTTTGTTGCTAAGGATGTCAGAAATCTGGACCGGCATTGCTCGTTCGATTCTTGACCAGACTGGCTTACCGTTTTGGAAACCTGAGACGTAATTGAAGCGTACGTAAAAGGCTTCGTTGTTGCCGCTGCTTTTCTCCTTGCGAGCGATCTCCTCGAAGTAGCTCTTGATGAAATAGGCGCTGTTGACAGCCATGTCGACAGCGGTCTTTGTGCCGGCCGTGCGCTTGGTGGTACGGAGATAGATGTCGTAGGTGTGTTTCCCGAGATACGTCTGGGCCTTGGCGTCTGGATTGTACGTCAAGTACCATTCGTTACGCTGGTCGCTGGGTTGGTTCAGGACGTGCTCAACGAAGAGGTAGCCGCGCACATAACCACGCACCAGGTTGACGGGATTCTTGATGGGCACTTCGTCTTTCAGCACCTTCCCCGTATCCGGGGCTCCGGGATCGGAGAAGCGAGCTATACGGTACTTCTCGACCTCCGCCTGCGCACTGATCGTCACGGTGCTATAGCCGCGCGATCGGACTACGGTGGAGGAGTTTTCCGCCGCATCACGGTTGAGGGTAAAGTGCACGAGGACGCATGCGCCTTCGTTCAGTTTGGAGAATGTCGGTGAGTAGAATGGGCCATAGGGGAAGGGGTTGTCCATGACCATTTTTCCTTCTTTCGATTCGCGCCGTATGATGCCTACGGTGTCTGATTCTACGCTGTTGCTTCCGCCTTCAAGGCAGGAGGTGGTGCATGCCAGCAGCAGCGCGGCTGCTACCCATGCCATTGTCTTGTTCATTCCTTTCATGTCATTATGAATAAGCTATTAGTGGGAATTGTGCGGCTTAAGGGCCGCGGTAGTAATAAGTCGTTAGTAATTATGAGTGGGAGCGGGCCGATAGGTTCTCCCGTAGTTCTTGATACAATAATATAATGTATGGGGGGGGCGGCGCATCGGCCTCTAAAGACCTAATCTCAAACCCGTCTGCAAAGATAGATAGAAGGGTTTCGCCGATCGAATCGTTTCAATGGAGCTCCCGTTGTCGAAGTAATAGCTTGCGCCCACCTCGGCGTAGAGGCTTAGGAATGGCAACAGGGGGTAAGTGGCGCCCGTGCGGGCATAGGTTGACCATTGCCATTCTTTCATTCGCTGCGACTGCTCCGTGCTGCGTCGCCCGGTTCCGTAGCTGTGAACCGTGCGGAGGCTGCCCGCCACGTTCCACTCTACTGCGCCGCCCGCAGCTGCATAGAATCGCACACGCCGCCAGTCTGCTATTCGGTAGGCCACCCCAACTGGGATACCGACGAAATGCAATCGCTGCCGGATGTGCCCATCGAAGATGGAGGCTGTGCGCCAACGCGAAGTGAGGCAGGTGTACGTCAGGCCACTCTGCAATGCCCAGCGATCGCTCAGCCGGTAGCTCACACCGAGGCCGAACGAGAGTGGGCGCGCGTGCTTGACATCGATGCGATCCGTTTCGTTCCGATGGTAGGCGAGGGCGTCGTCCGCGGTGCCTTCCCCGTAGTCGTACGGTGGCAGATCGGCACGGCTGTCATCGCAGATAAACGTCGCATTGAAGTCTCCGCCTCCACCTTGCAGACCTGTCGTGTAGCCACCGCCCCCCATACCGAAGCCCCAGCGTCGGGCGGGTCGTGTTGCCGCAACCGCCATACGATCGGAGGGATGTTCGATCGCCTCTTCGATTTCCTCAGCCGTCGGGATCTCTGCCGCATAGAGGGACAGACTGTCGGCCGTGCTTATCGTCGTTTCGGCCAGCCAGGCGTTGTCTGGCATCGATGGCTCGTCCGTCGGCAGATCAGTAGGCGGAAGCGATGCTTCGTGCGGCGTGGCTGCGTGGAGACGCGTCATGGCCGGTGCGACCGTTTGTGGGGCCGCTTTCGTTCGCGTCCTTACCTGTGCGACTGCGGTGGGCGGTGGTGTCGCAACCGTCGCGGGGAGCGACGATACGCTCGGCATGGCAACTGACGGCGTAGCTATCGGTGCCGTCGGTACGGGCTTAGCGTCTGCCATCCGTTCCGACGGCTCGTCTGGGCGCCACAGCCTTCGTCCGCCTTCAAAAAGGAGTATCAATAGCGCTACAGCCGCTGCTGCGTACATCCATTGCCGCGGCCAGAGCCGACGGCGCGTCAATCGTCCGACTATCGCTTCCCAATCGGCTGGATCGGGCTGCACTTCGTAGTCTTCGAGCTTTGATCGAACGATCTTTTCCCATTCATCTTGTTTTTTCATCACATGTTCTCCCCATTAATTCTCTTTTGCAGCCATCGTCGGGCTCGCATATAGTGTGCTCGCGATGTACTCTCTTCTATTTGCAGCATGGTTGCGATCTCTTTATGCGAGTACCCTTCGACGGCAAGCAGATTAAAGACGGTGCGTAGGCTAGGCGGTAGTTCGCGGACCATGGATAGGAGATCTTCCGCCGAAAGTTGCGAAAGGGCCGTGGCCTCTTCCGAGGGACTGAAGGTGGCGCTGTCCAAGCTGACCGTGTCATGCCGGAGGGTCTGTGTACGCCGGAGATATTCGAGCGATTCATTCACGAAAATCTTCCGGATCCATGCCCCCAGCGGCCCTTCGCCCCGGAACTTGTCGAGCGACGAGAACACTTTGACGAAGCCATCCTGCAACACGTCACGTGCTACTTCACGATCGGCCACGTAGCGTAGGCAGATGCCCAGCATGCGGCCGGAATACGCGTCGTAGAGCGCTTTCCAAGCTGTTTGCTCACCCTTGAGACAATCGGCTATGAGTTGCTTTTCATCCATTCAATCTGAATCCTTGCGTACCGTTTGCAACCGTCACACGTCCCCCTTGACGCATGATGCGGCAAAAATGTGGCTCCTCGTCGAAAAAAAATGTGCACTACGTCTTTTCGGGGGGTGACTGTCGGGGTTATATGTCGTGCGATTTACTCGTGTTTGTAGGCCCTCCTTGCTGTGATATGGCTTCCGCATATGTCTGGCAGGCCGCCTGCCAACATCGTCGGAGTGTTCGGTGACTCTGGCAGGCGGCCTGCCACCATTACCAGAGTGTCCGATGGTCCTGGCAGGCGGCCTGCCAACGTTACCGGAGTCTTCGATAGTCCCGGCAGGCGGCCTGCCAGAGTCACCGAACACTCTGGTAACGTTGGAAGGCCGCCTGCCAGCCCTTTCGCCCCCGGATGTTCAGCGTCTCGCCCCCTGAGCAACAGGCTGACGTATGCTCACGATAGGCTCACAGATATACAACAGACAGCCCCACCGATAGGTATCGATGGGGCTGTCGGGTTATCTGCGATCACCGGATCCGATTTATTTCGGAAGGCTACCCTCGAAGATGTTTCTGATGATTTGGACTCATCGTTAGACGATCACAGCAAGCTCGTGTGAGGATTGATGATGGAACAAAAGGGCAGAAACAGGCTCCGATAGGTCCGAAACAGAAAGGAGAAAGATCCGCCAAAAGAGCTTCTCATTTAGAGGATCGAGAACGCTACGGTCAATCCGGCCATGACGATCGATACCATCGACATGAGCTTGATCAGAATGTTCAGCGACGGGCCGGAGGTGTCCTTAAACGGGTCGCCGACGGTGTCGCCCACCACGGTGGCCTTATGCGCTTCGGAACCCTTGCCTCCCATGTTGCCTTCCTCGATGTACTTCTTCGCATTGTCCCATGCGCCACCCGAGTTGGCCATGAAAACGGCCAGGACGAAGCCTGCACCCAGTCCGCCGACCAGCAATCCCAGTACACCGGACACTCCGAAGAAGATGCCGACGAGCACCGGCACGATGATCGCCAGCAGCGATGGGAAGAGCATTTCGCGCTGTGCACCCTGCGTGGAGATGGCCACACAGCGAGCATAATCAGGCGTGGCATCGCCGGTCAGGATACCCTTGATCTCCCGGAATTGACGGCGTACCTCCTCGACCATCTTGCCTGCTGCCCGTCCCACGGCGTTCATGGTTAGCCCGCAGAACAGGAAGGCCATCATGGAGCCAACGAAGACACCGATCAACACCTTCGGGTTCATCAAATCCACTTGATAGTAAGCCATGAAGTCGGGGATGGTGGCTTGTGCCACGTCGACGGTACGGCCCGCGATGTCGATAGTCGTTGTGCCGATGTGTTGCAGACCGATCTTCACTTCCTCGATGTAAGAGGCCAGGAGGGCGAGGGCTGTCAGGGCGGCTGAGCCGATGGCGAAGCCTTTGCCTGTGGCTGCCGTGGTGTTGCCCAGGGCGTCGAGCACGTCGGTACGTTGGCGGACGTGTGGCTCGAGCCGACTCATCTCGGCGTTACCACCGGCATTGTCAGCGATAGGTCCGTAGGCGTCGGTGGCGAGGGTGATACCGAGTGTGGAGAGCATGCCGACGGCTGCGATGCCAATGCCATAGAGGCCGAGGCTGAGGTTATGCGCGGTGAGCAGGTTGGCCGTGTCGAACCCAGTGGCAAAGAGGAAGGCGAGGATGATGGCCACGGCGATCGTGATCACCGGAACGGCCGTGGAGATCATCCCCATGCCGAGGCCGGAGATAATGACCGTGGCGGGACCAGACTCTGCGCTGTGAGCGATCGTTTGCGTCGGCTTGTGAGAATGCGACGTGTAGTATTCGGTCGATTGGCCGATGATGAAGCCTGCCACCAACCCGACGATCACGGAGCAGGAGAGGCCGGCCCAGTTTGGAATCTCGAGCAGATAGAGTATGCCGAAAGAAGCGGCAGCAATCAGGGCGGAGCTGAGGTTTACGCCGAATCCAAGAGACTTCAGCAACTGGCTCATGCCCGCTCCCTCCTTCGTTTTGACGGTGTAAATGCCGACGATGGAGAGAATGATGCCGACGGCGGCGATCAGCATGGGAGCAAAGACGGCCTTGGCCTGCACGTCGCCATCGTTATAGAAGGCTGAGGCTCCGAGTGCGGCTGTGGCCAGGATGGACCCGCAGTACGACTCGTAAAGATCCGCGCCCATACCAGCCACATCGCCGACATTGTCGCCTACGTTGTCCGCAATCGTGGCCGGATTGCGGGGGTCGTCCTCCGGGATCCCGGCTTCGACCTTCCCCACCAGATCGGCGCCCACGTCTGCGGCCTTCGTATAGATGCCGCCACCCACGCGGGCGAAGAGTGCTTGCGTCGAGGCGCCCATTCCAAAGGTGAGCATGGTCGTCGTGATCACCACGAGCTTCTGGGGCCCAGTGGCGTCTACAAATGCGTTGAGGACGAGGTACCAGACTGAGATGTCAAGTAGTCCCAACCCGACTACAGTGAGCCCCATCACTGCGCCAGATCGAAAAGCGATCTTCAGACCAGAGTTGAGTGAGTTGCGCGCTGCGTTCGCTGTGCGGGCCGAGGCCGCGGTGGCCGTTTTCATCCCGATAAACCCGGCTAATCCGGAGAAGAATCCGCCGGTCAGGAAGGCAAACGGAACCCAAGGGTTCTGCACATGAAAGCCATAGGCTAGTACTGCGAAAAACAACGCCAAGATAACAAAGACAATAGCGACAACTTTGTACTGTTGCTTCAGGTAAGCCATCGCGCCCTTCCGCACATGCTCCGCGATCTCTTGCATGGTGGGGGTACCTTCACTTTCTTTCCTCATTTGGCTGTAGAAGACGTAGGCAAACGCCAGCGCCAGCACCGCAGCCAATGGGACCATTACGAATAGTGTTTCCATAGGGGTGTAATGAGTTTGGTGTGATGTGTATGTATATGTATAAAATTTACCCCGCGAAAATAGCGTCTTCTTCTTTTGTGGTCCAAAGTTGTTTTCAGATTAAAATTATCGGCCCTCTTTGATCTCTAAAAGCGCTGTGCCATGTTCGCTCTCGGAGGTGTGAAAGGCATCAGGGATGCCGACCAAGTCTGCCGGGTACCAGGAAAACTTCCTTGCCTCGGCAGAGGCCGTCAGGGACGCCGGCCAAGTCTGACCGGGTACCAGGAAAACTTCGCTGGCGGCCGCAGCCGCCCCGGGGCCGCCTCGGGGCCTATGGTTTTGATGCTGGAGAGGGGTGGGCGAGCATTTCAAATTCATTTCAGATTTGCCCCTACATCTTTGCCCCCGATTTTTATGAACAGCAAAATGAAGAATCAGATGAAAAAAATGATGTTTATGGCGTGCTTGGTGCTTTTCGCGCTGACAGCCTGTGCAGACGACGATCTGCCGATCCGTACGAACCAGTTGCCACGCAACGCACAACAGTTCCTGACCCAGTATTTCCGCGGTGTAGAGGTTTCGTATGCCAAGCAAGACGATGAAGGCTTCGACAAGAGCTATGAGGTCGTGTTTGTTGATGGGAATAAGGTAGAATTTCGAAGGGATGGCGAGTGGAAGGAGGTCGACTGCCGTTACGGACGAGTTCCCGACGCTATCGTGCCCCGCACCATCCTCGACTTTGTACACCAGCATTATGCCGGCCAGTATATTCGTAAGATCGAGCGCGATCGCCACGGCTATGAAGTCAAGCTCACCAGCGGGTTAGAGCTTAAGTTCGACCGTAACGGTCGCTTCCGCAAGATCGATTGAGGCACTATGTCTATGTGATGGAGCTCCCTTTTACCCCCTGATAAAGGGAACGCCTGATACTTTTTAATACGCTAAAGACCTCTCCCGAACCTGCATGACAGGTCAGGGGGGAGGTCTTTTTTTGCGTTCGGGAATAGCCTAATCGTAGTCCGCAGGGGGAGGGTCATTCGGAGGTGCCGAAGCGGGAGGTGTCGAGATGGGGGGCTTTCGACGGCTTATATCCTCGCAAACGATAGATGAAGGTGAGCGTCAGGGCGCGCGTGTCGGGCACGACATACATGCGGAGCTGTTGCTTGGCGTAGTCCGTATGCAAGCGGGGCGACCAGGTGGCAAAGACGTCGTCGGCCTTGAGTTGCAAGTCTGCGGCGCCCCGTGCGACGGTCCATTTTAGACCCGTATCGATGCGCCAGAGGCCGTTGATGTCGGCTATACCCTGCATGCTCGGTGTGATGGTGGATGCGTTCAGCTCAAGAGTGAGGTGATGGCCGAGATGAAAGGTGTTGTCGAGGCGAGCATAGAGGAGCATGCGGTGCCGATCGAACGTGAGGTCATGAAAATGACTATGCCGGACGTGATCGGTCGATGCGTTGAGGACGAGACGGCTCTGCACGTTGGGCAAGGGGTGTATGGGGACGACGAGATTGACCCCCAAGGTGCGCTTGTAGTCAAAGTTTGTGCTTTGATAGATCAGCGCGGGGCTGTTGGGGCTCTGGTAGGGGAGTTGCACGGAATAACCGGGCATACGGGTGGTGTAGAGCGTGAAAATGAACTTCCCACTGATGATGTAGCTCAGGCGACTGGCGTAAGAGCGATAGGGACGGAGGAGCGGATTGCCGTGAACCTCAGCGTAGGCGTTGAGGAAGGTTTTCCCGCCGTGACTCTCCCAGTAAGCGGGATATACCTTGTCTGACGTGAGGGAGGCTTGCAGGATTTGCCCCGGGGACAAGGCCCACGTGAGACTAAATTCGGGGAAGAGGGTACGGTCGTGCGTGTTGGCGAACCGATAATCCTCGCCGGTGAGGGATGCCGATAGGGAGAAGTGGGATGTGAGCGCGAACTCGGTGCCCAGATAGAGGCGGGCGGTGCGTTCGGTCAGGCGATTATCGATGTCCGGAAGGCCGGCCACGTCGTCGGAGGCATATCGCTGTGCGCTGTGGTCGGTTGCGTAGAGGTATTCGGCGCCATAATTCACTTTCAAGGCCTTGCCGATCGGGTGAGACTGGTCAGCAAATACGCGCAGGCGGTCGATTTGCTGAGCATTGCGGGTCGTCAAGTCGGTCGAGGTATGACTGAGCGTGTTTTCGTAGGCAAAATGTTGCTGCAGGCGCTCTTCGTAGCGCGTGTATTCAGCGCCCAGCTTGAGGCCGAACCCGGTGCTGAGGTCGAGGAGGGCGTTATGGAGCTGCGTGGGCCGTTCGTTCGAAGTGCGACTATGCGAAAGGCCGAGTGTGCCCTCTCCGATCCGCTCGGAGCGACGTCCGGTGACGAGTCGGGCGGTATAGACCAGTCCGAGACGGCTTTGCTTGGAGAGCTGGAGGTCTGTTTCCATGCGAATGAGATGCGTCTGGGCGCGATGGGTCGTTCTGTCTTGCTGCGTGACGGCCTGATGGTGATTTTGATAGAAATGATCGGCGTCGATGTCGAGTCCGCCGCGGGTGTGGCTGGCTTCGGACGAGGCGCTGAGGCGCAGCATCCATCGCGGGGTGGTGCGGACGAGTGCGGCGCCAAGGGTATAGTTGGCGTAATGCCGCTGCGCATAGTCAGCATTGATCTGGCCCTGCCATCCGCCGTCTTTCCCGGTGGCGTCGCGGGTGACAAGGAGGATGGCGGCCCCGCGAACGTGGTATTGCGGAGGGGCACTATACATCACCTCGGCCGAGCGGACGTCACGGGCAGGGATCCCACGGAGCACGGTCCGAAGTGCTTCGCCGGAGAGGGACGTCTTGCGGCCATCGATCAAAATAGCCAGGCTGGGGGCACCGGCCAACGTGAGGGCATCACCCTCATCGCGCACGCCGGGAAGTAGCAGCAGTGCCTCATAGGCATTGGCAGCCACGCGACCCGCGATCAGGCGGGGCACATCGTAAATGATCCGTCCGCCGGATAGCCTCGCGATGGGGCGCTCCCCGCGGACGACGATTTCAGGCATCGCCTGTGCGCGCTCAGTCAGTCGGACCGCGATTTCGTTGGCTTGATCTCGGTGGACGGTCTGCTCGTGCGTTTCGTAAGCCACATGCTGCACGATGAGGCGGTACGTGTCGCGTTCGTTCGGGGTGGCATCGATGTGAAAGGCCCCGATGGAGTCCGTGATGGCAGAGGTTACATAGATGGAGTCCGTCGTTTGGAGGATGATGGCGGCTTGCGCTACGGGTCGGCCGTCACTGTCGGTGACGCGACCGCCAAGGCGCATTTGTGCATCGGCTCCGTGCGTGATCAGCAGGGCCGCAAGGAGGGTCAGGAGGGTAAAAATCGTTCTCATGATGAATCGTTTGATGGGTGTGGATCTTTTTTCGCGGCAAAGGTGGGCGTGCTATTCGAGCTGGATGCTTATCACCGGCTTACGAAGTCTTACTTAGTCTTATCGGCCCCCAGTTGCAGCGCTCGGGAGGCCTATTTTTGTCGGTGAGATGGCAGTCGGACGTGTTTCAAATGCTTCGGAGAACTTTTTGGTGTTTGCGGAACTTCCGCAAGCGCTTCGGAGAACTTTTTGGCGTTTGCGGAACTTCCGCAAGCGTCGCGAAGAGCTTTTTGGCGTTTGCGGAACTTCCGCAAGCGTCTCGAGGAACTTTTTGGTGTTTGCGGAACTTCCGCAAGCGTCTCGGAGAGCTTTTTGGCGTTTGCGGAACTTCCGCAAGCGTCGCGGAGAACTTTTTGGTGTTTGCGGGAATCCCGCAAGCGTCTCAAAGAGCTTTTTGGCGTTTGCGGGAGTCCCGCAAGTGTCTCGAAAAACTTTTTGGCGTTTGCGGGAGTCCCGCAAGTGTCTCGAAAAACTTTTTGGTGTTTGCGGGAACCCCGCAAGTGTCTCGAAAAACTTTTTGGCGTTTGCGGGAACCCCGCAAGTGTCTCGAAAAACTTTTTGGCGTTTGCGGGAACCCCGCAAGTGTCTCAAAGAACTTTTTGGCGTTTGCGGGAACCCCGCAAGTGCCTCGAAAAACTTTTTGGTGTTTGCGGGAACCCCGCAAGCATTTCCAAAGCTACTTTGGCCGTCGCCACATGCGATCAATGACATGCTCTACGGATAAGGGAACCTCATTCTTTTGTCGAACTCACGTTATCTACGATGGACATCCGAAAATTCAAACGCGCCGTGACCGCCATCCTCTTGGGCATTACTGCGCTCTTCGTCTTCAACCTCTTTTATCTCAAGGGACTCGCTGATGCGCTGCACGACGAGGCCGCACGCGTCGTGATGGCTTGTATCGAGAGCGCCGATAGCAAGGAGTTACAACTGCGTCTGCAAAAACGCCGCGCTGATCCGAGCGCAAAGCACAGTGCGATCCTGATCGAGAAGAAAAAAGACAACGACTCCATCGTGACGATGCGTAATGCCTCGATCGGAGAGAAGCGTACCACGGTGGTGACGGTCGTTCCTGCGGAATCGCCTTACATCGAGCTTGAGCAACTGGCTCGCGAGGTGCGCACGTCTATCCATCAACAGTTGGACGCCTCGTATCCCGTCGATCTTCAGGCCTTGGATAGCTTGATAGACGCCGAACTCCGCGTCCGCGGCATGGCGCTCCGTGTGTTTCGTACTGAAATCGTGGACGAACGGACCGGACACGTGTTGCAAGCCTCCTTTCCGCACAGCATGAAGCGCCCGACCTTCAAGCATGTGGCGGTTTACTCGTTCAATCCGGAGCGGCGCTACGTGTACCGTGTCTTTCTCCCATCTCTTACGGGCGTCATCGTTCGCCAGATGGCTGGGATCCTGTTTTCGACCCTGCTCCTTATGGTCTTGCTGGCGCTTTCTTTTCGTTTCCTGATTCGCACCGTGATGCAGCAGCGCACACTCGAGGAGATGAAGGATGACTTGACGAATAATATGACGCACGAGCTGAAGACGCCCATCGCAGCCGCGTATTCCGCCGTCGACGCGCTCCTGAACTATCGCCAAGGGGAGGATCCCTCCAAACGTGCGCAGTATTTGCAGCTGTGCCTCGATCAACTCTCCCATTTGAGCGGATTGGTGGAGCAAATTCTGGATATGAGCCTCGAAAGACGGCGCAAGCAGGAACTACACCGCGAGCCTGTCTCCATCCGCGCGCTATTTGAACGGCTGACCCGGCTGTATAGCCTCCGTGCCGGCCGTCCCGTGCACTTCCTGACGGAGGTCGCGCCTCCCGACCTGACTCTCCAGGCCGATCCCGAGCTGCTGAGCCAAGCCATCGGCAATTTGATAGACAACGCCATCAAGTATTCCCCAGGCGAGCCGGAAATCACCCTCTGGGCCGGGTGTGAGGGCGCTTTTTACGTGGTCACGGTGAGCGATCGCGGCTGTGGCATCCCTTCGGCCTCGGTCGGACGGATCTTCGATAAGTTCTATCGTGTTCCCGCCGGTGATCGTCACGATGTGAAGGGCTACGGACTCGGTCTTTACCACGTCCGACAGATCGTGGAGCGCCATGGAGGACGAATAACCGTGTCGCCTCGACCTCGTGGCGGCTCAATCTTCAAAATACAGATTCCGAAATGACTTATACATCCTATCAGACAATGGAAAATCAAAGTAATCCCAGCATTTTATTGGTCGAAGACGACCCCGCGCTGGCATTGATCATCAAGGACACACTGGAAGGCGAAGGATTTCAGGTCACACACACCGCCGACGGGTTGCACGGTCTGGATGGCTTCATGCGTTGTAGGCCTGACCTCGTTGTGGCTGACATTATGATGCCCGGAATGGACGGCTTCGAGATGGTCCGTCGTATGCGCCGCGTGGACACCACCACGCCGATCTTGTTCCTTACCGCGCGCTCGTCATTGAACGATCTGGTCAAGGGGTTTGGCCTCGGCGCCAACGATTATCTGAAGAAGCCCTTCAAGATGCTCGAACTCATCGTGCGGATTAGGGCCTTGCTCGGTCGTCCGACACCTACCGAGCGCGTTTTGCCGACCGACAGCGAGCCGCCGGTCCTCCATTTCGGCCGCTACACCTTCCAGACCGCCGCGCAACGTCTGATTGACGCCGACGGAGTGGCCCAGGAACTGTCGTACATGGAAAGCGAGCTGTTACGTAGGCTTATCATTGGCCGTGAAACCGTCGTCGAGTTCCGCACGCTCCTTCTCGACCTCTGGCATGACGACAGCCCTTACAACCGCAACAGCCTACACGTCTTCATCCATAAGCTCCGTCGCCGCCTCTCCGCCGACCCCCATATTCGCATCCTCAACATCCGCAGTTTAGGCTATAAGCTCGTCGTCGAAGGGTAGTGCGTTGACGAACCCGCCCTTATGTGCCCGGCTAAACTTCGCCGGCATCGGCAGACGGTCAATTACGGATTGTAGAGATTGCGGTCGTAGAAGTCCATGATTTCGATCTCCATGCGGTAAGCGCGGGCTGCGGGGCCGTCGGGATTGATGGCTGCGGATGCCAGATAGTCGTTGATGGCCTCACGGATACGCCCCGCCTTGCGGTGAGCACGTCCGCGGAGGTAAAGCGCCTCGTCACTGTTGGGGTGAGTGGCTAAGTAGTCGTTAAGAAGCTCGATGGCGTCGGTTATGCGACCTTCATCAATCCATTGTCTGATTTGATTCATGTGATAGGTGTGTATGATGAGAAAATACGGGTACGGCGGATGGCTGTGGGCTCAGAAACAGCGGATATAGCCGACGGAAAAACTGTCGTAGAGGTTGTCATAAACGCCGTAGCGAAAACGAAGGGAGAGAATGTTTTTGCGGTATTCATATTCGAGCTTGTAGCGGTAGGTGGCGGGATGGTCACCTGTGTTTTTGTAGCCGCTAAAGCCGGAGTAGTCGGCGGCGAAAGAGACGTTGTAGAGGCGTCCGCTCAGCCCGGCGCCGAAAAGCAGCGCGTCGTTTTGGCGATAGACCGCATCGTTCGTCATCCAGCAATAGAAGCCGAGCATGCCCTGTAGTCGGAGTGCGACGCGTCCGTCGTCGAGTCGGAAGAGGTCGCGTCCGGCAGTGGCATCGAACCAGTACGAGGCCGCGTCGGTGTATCTCGCGTCGGCCAACCGATTGCCGCTGGCCGTCTTGAGGTTCGCGCTGAGCATCAGATCGAGCCAGCGGTCACTACGGACCACTTGATAGAAGGATCGGAGGATAAAGTCGCCAATGCAATACTCCGGCGGACGACGCTCAGCAGCATGCCTACGGAGCTGCGTGGTGCGTGACATCTGATATGTCTCACCCACGACACCGCTCATCTCTACGCCTGCGCGTCCGTCGGCTATGGGGATAAAGAGACGCGCAAAGAGATCGGCTGTGCGATCGCCGGCCGCTTCGTGATATTCGCCGCGCAGCTCCAGCTCCCATCGCTTACCGATGCGTCCGTCAGTGAGTTCTGAAAGAGGGAAAGCGTTCGGGCCAAAATATCGAGGCGTGTAGTTCAGGAGCTTCATGCGCTCCCGCCAATCCATCCAAACACCATCCTCTTCTATCCCGGATAGTTCGGACTGTGCCATTGCGGCGAAGTGCGTCGTAATGATCATCATCCAAGTGATCACGCTGACTGTAATCCATCTATTCATTTCGTTACCATAAAAACGGGCGCAAAGAAAAGGAATATGCCAGAAGCTGTTTGGGGCTTATTTCGGAGGGGAATAACGTTCCGAGGTGGTTGTAATACGTTAGGGAGGTGGTTGCGATACGTTCGGAACGTGGTTGTGATACGTCCGGAACGTGGTTGTAATACGTTCGGAACGTGGTTGTGATACGTTCGGGACGTGGTTGTGATACGTCCGGGACGTGGTTGCGATACGTTCGGAACGTGGTTGTAATACGTTCGGAACGTGGTTAAATACCCTTCGGGACGTGATTTCTGTAGCAAAGTTTGACCGATCGATGACGATCAAGGTCTGGGGGAAGGCCGTCAGGCGATCAGGTATATACAAAAGAAAAATCGCTGTAAAACCTTGATTTTACAACGATTCTCTATGAGTTTGAAGGCTTAATTGACTTGCTAGCAGAAGTCCTCTTGGAGCCTTCCGGCGGAAAGAGAGGGAAATGAACCGACCCTCTCTATCTCGTTGTATATCAATTCCCTTTTGTCTTGAGCAGTTCGCCAGTGTAGCACTTCTGTAGCAGTCTTTTGACT
>ERZ773100.127-NODE-127-length-45844-cov-5.087335_pt1 | contig 45844 bp, 20 predicted proteins | sample MGYA00511119_ERZ773100 | MGnify/ENA primary metagenome ERZ773100 (study PRJEB29015, sample SAMEA2738000) | human oral metagenome | biome: human oral; feature: human-associated habitat; material: dental | place: China | collected 2111 ...
TTATTTGGTTACTCTTTGTTTAGTTGCCTATCGTGCTACGACCTCATATCGTCATTGATTTAGTATTATTGGCATTATTGGCATTTTTGATATTATTACTTTTTTTTCACTACTTTACTAAAAATCCCTTTCCATCGGTATTGTCTTACCCATTTACCTTCTTCAGGAGTGAGTAAGTAAGGTTGTTTTTCTCGTTTAGCTTTATAAAATCCTTTGCAATAATCTAAGAAGAGTTTACCATTGCGTTTTCTTATGGCTAATTTTATGGCAGCAAGTAAAGTGAGGAAGAAACCGTATCGCAGACGGTAGAAAACGCTTCCTTGCAGGTAACGGGCATTGCTTTTATAGCCAGCACCTGTCGGGCGTAGGTGTTTTACGTGAAGAGTATCGTCAGTTTGTACTGTCCAACCGTGGTAGCGCGCCAATAGCTCATCGGCGGTGTCCCAACCCATTGCTATTTTAAGTCCACCTATCGCTTCAAAACACGCCTTCCGATAAGATTTTACAGCACCTCTTAGGTGGTCTTTATTAGTGAGATTCTCAAGTATCCAAGAGCCATTTCTCTCAATATAACAAAAGCCCCCAAACATTCCCAACTGTGGATTTTCACTGTATTGCTGGCACATTGTTTCGAGATAGTTGTTAGGGAAGATGAGGTCGGCATCAAACTTGCAAATCACCTCTACGTCTTCTTTTAGGTAAGGAAGCCCATAGTTGAAAGTCTGCACTATTTTAGCCCCTGGTAGATGTTCACCCTTCTCACTGCGTTGCACCAATTGTACTACGGGATATTGGGTAGCAATTTGGTTCACTACCTCAGCAGTGGTATCGGTAGAACCGTCGTCTACAACTATAATTTGATAGGGAAGATAGGTCTGATTTAGCAGAGATTGCAAGGTAACACCAATGCTTTCAGCTTCGTTATAAGCAGGGATAATAATTCCGATATTCATTTACTTAGCGCTATCAGTTTCTATAAGTCCGTCTTTTAAGCGGACAATCCGTTTGGCATACCGAGCAATGTCTTCTTCGTGGGTTACCAAGATAACGGTATTCCCTTTTTGGTAGATTTCGTCAAAAAGGTTCATTATTTCATAAGAAGTTTTAGAGTCAAGGTTCCCAGTAGGCTCATCGGCTAAGATAATTGAAGGGTGGTTTACCAAAGCTCTTGCTATAGCTACTCTTTGGCGTTGCCCTCCTGATAGTTCATTGGGTTTGTGAAGCATACGGTCTTCTAATCCCACTAATTTCAGTACTTCTTTAGCACGCTCGTGTCGTTTTTCTTTCTTAACGCCTGCGTATACCATAGGCAAAGCTACATTGTCTAAAGCCGTAGTACGTGGCATTAGGTTGAAGGTTTGAAATACGAAGCCTATCTCTTTATTGCGAATGTCGGCTAATTCCGAGTCGCTCATCTTGCTTACGTCTTTACCGTTCAGAATATACTCGCCTGAGGTAGGCGTATCTAAGCACCCTAAGATGTTCATCAAAGTAGATTTACCAGAGCCCGATGGTCCCATAAGGGCAAGGTATTCTCCCTTCTCTATAGATAGGTTGATGCCTTTCAGTACGTGTAGTATTTCAGACCCTAATCTAAAATCTCGTTTGATATTTTTAATCTCTAATAAACTCATTTTTCTTACTGAATATTTTGGTTTAAGAAATGTAATAGCTTTTTAAAGGCTTTTCCACGGTGACTGATACGGTTCTTTTCTTCTTGGGTCAGCTCGGCAAAAGTTTGGTCAGAACCCTCAGGAATAAATATAGGGTCATACCCAAAACCGTTAGTGCCCATAGGGGTAGTGCCTATACGTCCCTTTGCGATACCTTCAAAAGTATATACAGCACCATCACCATCTAAACATAAAGCAATAACCGTTTTAAACTGAGCCTCTCTGTGTGAGATTCCTTCCATATTCTTTAGTAGCAAATACATATTGTCTGCATCGCTTTTGTGCTCTCCTGCATACCGTGCCGAATATACCCCAGGAGCATTGTTTAATGCCTGTACTTCTAAGCCTGTATCATCGGCAAAAACGTTGCAATGATAATGCTCTTTGGTGTATTGAGCTTTCAGCAAAGCGTTGCCCTCAATAGTAGTAGCAGTCTCCGCTATATCGTCATTGCAACCTATGTCGCTCAAACTTAGTAGTTCGATATTTTTAGGTAAAAGGGCTTGTATTTCCTTTAATTTATGCTGATTATTGGTAGCAAATACTAATTTCATACAGATATAAAACTCGAAAAGAGGTTACTTAGCAAGCATAACCTCTTCTCTAAATATGAAAACAATAAAATTATTCCTTTTCTTCTATTTTTTCTTCAGAGGCTTCAGCTAATTGTGTTTTTTGCAAATGCTTTAGCTCACGAAGTTTATTTTCCCACGTTTTAAGAGCTTCTTTTTGGTTGTTGATGTTCTTAATCACATCGCGTACTAATGGGTTCTTCTCGTCGATATTACCAAAGAAAGCTAAGTTGTTTTCTAACTGTAGTATCTCCGATTTGAGTTCATCAATACGACGTCTTACAAAAATCACCTCATTGTTAAGGGAGTTCTCGTTATCATCGTTGATAAGTCGTTCTAACTTGTTGTTATACTTGATAAGCTCAATTTCTTGCTTATCAAAATTGAGTTTCTTGTACAGTGCATCGATAATCTTATGGAATTTGATGTCGATGGTTCTCTTAGAATGATGAGTGTTTCCTATAGCATTCCATTCATTCACAAAGTTTTGTAAGGTTGCTATCTCTTTATCTCTATCGGTACCTAATTGATATTCTTTCAGCTTATCCAAAAAGGCTTTCTTTTGTTCAAGCGCATCAGACTCTTTATTTTTAGAATGCTGAATAGTCTCAGCAAACCTACTGAAATACGTATCACAAGCTCTCTTGAATTCCTTCCAAATCTTTTCGGTATTTCTAAGAGGAACGCTCCCTATTTCTTTCCACTCTCTCTGAATGTTCTTCATCAGTTCAGTAGTGGTTTCCCAATCAGTGCTATTTTGGTTAGCTTTTGCTATTTCTAATAAGGCTAATTTCTTAGTGAGGTTCTCTTGTTGCTCTTTTTTGAGTGTTTTGTAGAATTGGTTCTTCTTCTTGTTAAAAGCACGTAAAGCTATATTGAAAGATTTCCATACCTCATCAGCTTGTTGTAAAGGTACTTTTCCTACATTTAGGAACGACTGACGTAAATCTTCTACTTGCTTAGAAAGCTGTTTCCAAGCGCTGTGAGTAGTAGGCTCTTTCTCACCGAGTTTCTTAATCCGCTCAATGATGCCTTGCTTCTTCACTGCATTTTCTTCGTATATCTTATCTAAGTTTTTGAGGTAATATTGGCGTTTGTCGTGTATTTTCTTAGTAAGTTCACTGAAACGTTGCCATATGCTTTCGCGGTGTTCTTTATCTACGGGACCTATTTCTTCTTTCCAAACACGGTGTAACACTTGTAGCTCACGAGAGGCAATGAGAGCATCTACGTCGTCTTGGGCAAGTGCTTCGGCACGCTCAATAATTTTTAGTTTTTCTTCTAAATTGCGCTTAAAGTCGATGTCACGCAAGTCTTTGCTGAGGTGGATAAAGTCATAGAAGTTCTCTACGTGGTGGTGATAAGTATTCCACAAATCCTCATAATCGGCATTAGAGACAGCTCCTGCTTTGCGCCAACGCTCTTGTAATTGTTGGAACTGCTTGAAGGTAGTGCCTAAATGCTCTTCAGCATTGAGAAGGCTTTTGAGTTCTTCGATGATTTCTCGGCGTTTAGCAAGATTTTCTTTATGGGTTTTCTCAATCTCTTTATAGTATTGATTGCGCTTTTCGCGATAATCGTTGAAAGCGGTGTAGAATTCTCTATAAACAGGAATTTCGTAAGAAAAATTATACAATTCTCCTCCATCGGCTATGAACTCTTCTTTTTTCTCTTCTACAAGAGCGTCATATTTTTTGTCGAACTCATAACGAATAGCGTCCACTTGCTTTTTGATAGCTTGGGTTTTCTCAGTTTGGAGTAGTTCTTTTAGTTCTTTGGTTAATTCACTAAGAGACATTGCCTCATAGTTTACTAATGACGCATCTTCTAAACGGTTGTCCTCGCGGTTATCCTCTATGGCTAATGTGTTTTTTTCCTCTGACATATCTAAGATTTAAATGCAACTATTGTTTAAAAACGCTACTAAATTACAACAATATTTTGAATTACCTACTATTTTTCTGTAAATATTTTTCTGCTTAATGTGTAATAGAAATGTAAGTAGTTTATTATCAGTGTTTATTATGGGAGATTTCTTTAAGGCTTTCGATAAGAAAATCGACGTCTTTTGCTGTATTAAAGATGGAAAAAGAGCACCTGAGCGAGGGATATTGTAGTGCTTCCTCAGGTAAAAAAGCCGATAGTACGTGAGAGGTTTGCACGCTTCCACTCTGGCAAGCACTCCCTTTGGAACAAGCAATGCCTTTTAAGTCTAACTGAAAAAGCAGGGTGCTATTTTGGTTTTTCAATGAGGGAAAACCTATGTTCACAATGGTGTAACTGCTTTCGTCTAAAGTATCGGACATTCCGTTAAATACCGCCTCTGGGAAATGATGTTTGAGTTGTTTGATAAAATAACGCTTTAGGTCTTTGAGCTTTTCAGTGTTTCTATCTAAATTAGTGTATGATAGACTAAAAGCAACTTCCATTCCTACTATATTATGAACAGCTTCGGTACCTGCACGCAAGCCTTTTTCTTGTTCGCCCCCTGTGATACTGCTGTGTAGCGCAATGCCTTTTCTAATAAAAGCAAAGCCTATTCCTTTAGGTCCGTGAAACTTATGAGCTGAAGCCGTGATAAAGTCGACAGGGATTTCCTCCAAATCGATAGGGTAATGCCCCACAGACTGTACGGTATCTGAATGGAAATAAGCATTGTATTGCTTACAGAGCGCAGTTACTTCTTTTAAAGGTAAAATGTTCCCTATTTCGTTGTTTATGTGCATTAAGCTCACCAATACCTTTTTTTCAGTATATTGCTGGAGCAAGTACTCTAAATGAGAGAGGTCTACGATCCCTTTGTTAGTAAGGTTTACGTAAACTATTTTTATAGGATATTCTTTGGCTAATACCTCTAAGGTATGCAATACAGCGTGATGCTCTATTGGGGAAGAAATGACAACTTGTACACCTAAATTGTGTACACAACTGCGCAAGATAAGGTTATTAGCTTCAGTGCCCCCTGAAGTAAAAATAATTTCAGAGGGTGAAGCATTCAGTTGTTTAGCTATTTGCTTACGACTATATTCAATAAGCGACTTGGCTTTACGCCCAAAGGCGTGTGTAGAAGAGGGGTTGCCATAAGTATCCCTCAGTACTTCCGTCATCTTCTGTATTACCTCTGGATAGACGGGGGTAGTAGCCGCATTATCAAAATAGACTTTCATAGTTTTGAGAGGGAGAAATAGTTATGCTCTGTTAGAAGTTGTATTATTTCTGCTATTGTTGTTCTTGCGATAGTTTTTGTTGCGGTTGTTATTGTTGTTTTTATTCACCGTTCCTTTTTTCTGTTTAGAGAGGAAAAGTCCTACTATAAGAGCTAAAATAGCTACAGTAAAAGCGCACCAATAAGCATCGTTGCACGCGAAAGTTGAGTTAAATAGTGGAGCGATTAATAAGCCCGCAAATACGTATTTAGAAACGTCTAACAAAAAATCTGAAATTCTTTTTTTCATTCTTTACTTTTAAAAATTTCGGCAAAGATACAACTTTTTATTGAAATGGGAATAATAATGGCAACACCAATACCATTATAATACCCATAATGATTTGCAGAGGTAAGCCCACTTTCACGTAATCCATAAAAGTGTAACGCCCAGCCGACATTACTAATGCATTGGGCGGAGTGGAGAAAGGAGAAGCAAAACACATACTCGCACCTACGGCTACTGCAAACATAAAAGCGTGGGGTTGTAAGTCTAACGATAAGGCGGTTTTAATAGCAATGGGTGCCAAGAGTACGGCTGTAGCGGTATTGCTGATGAACATCGTCATAAGCGAAGTAGTAAAATACACGCCTGCCAGGAGTATATATGGACTCTTATCGCCTAAACTCCCTACTAATGCATTCGATACTAAGGCTGATACTCCTGTCTTTTCCAAGGCTAATGCCATAGGTAACATACCTGCAATGAGTACAATACTCTCCCAGTTAATCGTCTTGTAAGCAGCTTCAATATTGCGCAAAGCTCCTGAAATAACCATCAACAAAGAAGCAATAAGCACAGCAGTAACGGGGGCTATGGGGATAAAATCGAACATCATTGCGACTACCATCCCTACCATTATTAGCGCAGCGATAGGAGCTTTGTGGGTGAGAGTTACCTTAGATGCCTCAGCAAGAGGCTGCCCTAATACTACCAACTGACTGCGTTCAGCGTCCATTTTAGCAATGTGCTCCCAAGTTCCTTGCACCAATAGTATGTCACCAGCGTGCATCTTTTCGTCTTTTAAGTTTTGCAAAATATAGTTATCCTTGCGCTGAATACCTAAGATATTGAGCCCAAAGTGTTCGCGCAGTTTGCTATCACTGATGCGGGTGTTTACCAATTTCGAAGCGGGCATTATCAGTACTTCTGCTATGCCTATATCGTGGAAGTGTAACTCGTTAGGCAAGCGTTGTTCGGGGTGATGTGTGTCGAGAAAGTTTAAGTGATTTTCGGCGTTCATTTGTTCAATCGACTCAAAGTTACCGCGCAAATAAAGAATATCTCCTTCATAAATTACGGTATCAGCATTTACTACCTCTTGGTTGCCTGTTTTGAAAAAAGGATTGTTAGAAGTAGGTTTGCGCCTGATTTCTAATACCGAAATGTGATAACGTTGCGAAAGGTTGATTTCTTTCAGGGTTTTACCTATAAATAGAGTGTTTCCTTCTACTAATACGCGGTATAAGTTGTTAGAGAGTTGATATTCACGTACCAAATCGGTAAGTGATTTGCCATTTCGGTTCCCTTCTTGATTAGAATCACCTTTTTTAGAAAGGAAAAACTTACTGGTGGGAATTAAAACTAACAGTCCTATTGCCAAACACACCAATCCCACTGGAGTAAAGGAAAAGAAAGTGAGTTTATCGTAGCCGTTTTTCACTAACTCTCCATCGATTACCAAGTTAGGAGGCGTACCGATGAGCGTCATCATACCGCCCATACTACTGGCAAAAGCCATAGGCATCAGCAGGCGACTACTGTTGATGTTACCACTCATTGCCATACTCACCACTATGGGCATCATCAAGGCTACCGTACCTGTATTGCTTACAAAAGCCCCAATAAAAGCCGTAACGAGCATTACCAAGATAAGGAGTTTTACCTCGCTATCGCCTGCCAAGCGTAAGATTTTACTGCTCATCATCTTTGCTAATCCCGTTTGGAAGATAGCGCCTCCTACCACAAAGAGCCCTATCATCATCACTACTACCTTGTCCGAAAAGCCCGATAAAGCTTGCTCAGGGGTTAATATGCCAAAGAGCACCAAGAGCACTAAGGCACACATAGCTACCAAATCGGAGCGCACCTTCCCGCTCATAAAAAACAAAGCCGATATAAAAAGAATGATAAGAGTGGTATACATAACAAATTAGTTAATTAGCAAATGAACAGATTGGCTTATTAATTTGATAAATCAACACTATACTTACTTGTGTCGAATGTTACCGAAACGTGTTCTTGCAGTGAAGTAGATAGTGATATGCCTTTAAAATCGGCTTTTACAGGATAATCCTTGTGATTGCGATTAACTAATACAGCGGTGGTAAGCCGCTTTAAGGGGACTTCCAAGAAGTGTTTTACCCCATAGATGAGCGTACGTCCTGAATTGAGCACATCGTCTACCACTATCACTGCTTTATTGGTGTATTGTTCCGCAGGAATAGAAGTAGCAGTGCCTGCCAATGGGTTCTTCTTATCCATTATAATTTGGCATAAAACTACTTTCAGAGGGGCTATACTTGCAAGTGCTACTGCAAGTTTCTCAGCAAACACATAGCCATTGCCATTAATGCCTGCTAGCACAATCTCCTCTTCATTGAGGTGTGTCTCGTAAATCTGATAAGCAATCCGTCTTATCTTGTGTTCAATATCAGTGTGGTTTAATATCTGTGTCATTGTATACTTTTTTATATAATGTGCCAAAGATACAAATTGTATTGCTAAAAAGCAAGAAAAAATAGGTTATCTATCAGATAACTTATTTAATAGCTTGTATTTTATCGGCAAATTTGTTCCAACCATCAGCCTTTTTATAAGTCTCTACACTGTTAGCAGGCACGTAAATAGCATTAAGCTCAGTATTTATAAAAGTACCATACCAATCTTTAATGTTTATGGTGGGAGGTGTACCTCCTTTTAAAGTAACCGACTTTAATGCTGAGCATCCAGCTAAAGCACCATCTCCTATACTTTTTACAGTATTAGGAATAGTAATAGAAGTTAAACCTGCTCCTAAAAAAGTATCATTCTCAATGCTAGTAATACTATTATTATCAGGAAAGGTGAATGTCTTCAATGCAGAACACGAACTAAAAGCACTTTTTCCTATATTTGTTACAGTATTAGGAATAGCAATAGAAGGTAAGGACTTACAAGAACTGAAGGCACCACTACCTATGCTTGTTACGGTATTAGGGATAGTAACCGAAGTCAAAGCTTCACAATTCATAAAAGTAGAATCTTCAATTTTTGTTATTCCCTTAGGAATTATTATAGAGGTTATAGCCTTACAGTTTGCAAAAGCACCCTCTCCTATGCTTCTTACAGTAGTAGGAATAACTAAGGAAGTAAGCTTTTGACAATTAAAAAAAGCGTCTTTCCCTATACTTGTTACAGTAGTAGGGATAGTAAACGATTTTAAGGCAGGGCACGAAAAAGCGTGCTCTCCTATGGTTATTAAACCTTTGTCAGGAATAGTAATTTTGGCTAAATTCTTACACTCGGAGAAAGCCGCATATCCTACGTTTGTAACACTGCCCGGGATAGTAACCGAAGTTAAGGCTTCACACCACGCAAAAGAACCCTCTTCTATGCTTGTTATCCCCTCAGGAATAACAATCGAAGTTAATTTTGAACAGCTCTTAAAAGCACATTTCCCCATTTTCTTTAAGCCTTTGGGCAAAGTCACTGAGGTTATTTCTCGGTGTTCTGCAAAAGCATAATCTGAGATAGCAGTTACTTTGCTCAGCATCTCGTCTGCTGCCATATCAATGGTAGTTTCTTCATCAGTAAGCCATTTCACTAATGTTGAGCCATCTTCAGTAATTTCAAAATTCTCGTAAATCTTAGTTTTTGGCTCCTTAGGAGCATCATCGCCCCCTTTCCCACAATTACTAACAGTCAGTGCTACCAGCACTGCTACTGCTATAAGAATAACTTTTCTCATCGTTTTTTAATTATTAATCTTCTTTCCTAATGTTATATAAATGCGACAAAAGTACAAACTATATTACTAAAAAACAAGAAAAAACAGTTTTCTATTAGCCACCCATTCCTCTCTCCGCATCATTTTATGCTATTGAGAAGAATGGCAAAAAAGGATTCTTGGATATTCACACACTCCAAGAGTATTTTTAGTAAGGTATATCGTCTTCGGTTGAAGCTGTTGAAGGAGCGCCAAAAGCCTGCTCCGGATTAGCAGTAGGCACAGTTTCAAAAGCTACATTTTCATTCATCTTCGAAACAAATTCTTGTGTTCCCATAGGTAAATAACTTCCACTGTCGTATTCCTCTAAGTTAGCAAACCTTCCCAAATGTCCTTCAAACTTCAATCGGATACTATCCAAACCTCCATTGCGGTGTTTAGCCACAATAAATTCAGCTTGTCCAGCGGTAGGTGTTCCTGATTCGTCGTCCCATTCTGTAATTTTATAGTATTCAGGACGATAGATAAACGATACAATATCGGCATCTTGTTCAATCGCTCCTGATTCACGTAAGTCGGATAACTGCGGACGCTTTTGCTGTCCAGGACGTGATTCCACATTACGCGAAAGCTGTGAAAGCGCTATTACGGGTATGTTCAACTCCTTGGCAAGAGCTTTTAAGTTACGAGAAATTGTAGAAATCTCTTGCTCCCGGTTACCCACTCCTTTGCTACCTCCTGCCGTCATCAACTGTAAGTAATCAATAATAATTAGCTGAATGCCGTGCTGTGTAGAGAGTCGGCGCGCTTTAGCTCGGAGGTCAAAAATTGATATAGAAGGCGTATCATCTATAAAAAGAGGGGCCTTTTCTAGGTCTTTCACCTTAGTATTTAGCACATACCACTCGTGCTCTTCCAACTTCCCTGTACGCAATTTCTCTGACGACAGACCTGTTTCTGAGGAAATCAAACGCGTAATAAGCTGTACCGACGACATTTCCAACGAGAAAAACGCTACTGGTATCCCCTGCCCTACTGCTATATTTCTTGCCATAGAAAGCGTGAGGGCTGTTTTCCCCATACCTGGGCGTGCTGCCACAATAATAAGATCACTCGCCTGCCAACCTGAGGTGAGTTGGTCGAGTTTAGTAAAGCCCGAAGGAACTCCACTAAAACCGTCTTTTTTATTAGAGAGGTCTTGTATTTTCTTGAGTGCTTTTATCACCAAATCTCCTGCTGCTTCACTGGAACGTTTTAGGTTACCTTGTGTTACTTCATAGAGTTTCTGCTCAGCACTGTCCAACGAATCAAACACATCACGAGTATCGTCGTAGGCGTCTTCTATAATTTCCGAAGAAATTTCAATGAGCTTGCGCTTGATGAACTTCTGTAAAATAATACGCGCGTGAAATTCCACGTTAGCAGATGATGATACTCGTTGGGTGAGATTAATAAGGTAAAACTCTCCTCCCACCGCCTCCAAATTGCCATTTTTGCGAAGTTGTTCTGCCACCGTAAGCAGGTCGATAGCTTCCGATTCGTTGAAAAGTTCAAAGATAGCTTGATAGATAAGTTGATGTTGCTTTTTATAAAAAACTTCAGGGTTGAGTATGTCTATCACATCATCAACGCCTTTCTTGTCAATGAGCATAGCTCCCAAGATAGCTTCTTCAAGATTGAGGTCTTGTGGAGGGAGCTTTCCTCGCTCTAAACTCACTTGTGTTCGCGAGAATGGTTGTATTGCAGGAACAATTTCTGGTACTGATGTGTTTTCTGTTTCGTTCATACGGCAAAGATACGAAATAGTTTAATTTGGGGTAGATGATTTTACCCACAAACACTGTTAATAGTCTGTTGATAACTTCTGAAAAGTTTTCTTTACTCTTCTATTTAGCAACCGTTTACTATCTTCATTTTATAAAAAAAGCGCTTAAATAGCGCCTTTATAAGTTGTTGATATTATCATTTTCTTACTTCTCACTGAACACCCCCATCGCGAGGTACTTGTTCATTCGTTTTTCAACCAATTTATCGGTGGGAAGCTTCTTCAAATCCTTATAAGTGTCCAATATCACTTTACGAACTGTAGCAAACATCATTTCGCGATCACGATGTGCTCCCCCGAGTGGTTCTTTAATAATCTCATCTATCAGTTTTAACTTCTTCATATCAGGAGCGGTGAGTTTTAGTGCTTCAGCTGCCTCCTTTTTGTACTCCCAGCTACGCCATAATATAGAGGAACAAGACTCTGGCGATATTACCGAATACCAAGTGTTTTCAAGCATATACACTTTATCACCTACACCGATACCCAGCGCTCCTCCCGAAGCTCCTTCACCTATGATAAACACTATTACAGGCACTTTTAAGCGTGACATCTCCAAGATATTCCGAGCAATAGCTTCTCCTTGTCCGCGTTCTTCAGCTTCAATACCAGGAAAAGCTCCCGGCGTGTCTACAAAACTCACTATAGGAATGTTAAACTTTTCAGCTTGTTTCATCAATCGCAAGGCTTTGCGATACCCTTCGGGGTTTGCCATACCAAAATTGCGATATTGTCGCATCTTAGTATTTACTCCTTTTTGCTGACCAATAAACAAAAAACTCTGGTCATCTATCTTTCCAAAACCTCCTATCATCGCCTTATCGTCTTTCACTGTACGGTCGCCGTGAAGTTCCAAAAAAGTGTTTCCTGCAAGTGAGTTGATATAGTCAAGAGTATAAGGTCTCTCCAAGTGACGAGAGATTTGCACTCGTTGCCACGCCGTAAGATTACCATAAACTTCCTTCTTTACTTGGTTGAGTTTCTTTTCTATCTTCTTGCAAGCATCAGTCATATCCACATCACTTTCATTACCGATGACCTGACACTTTTCCATCTGTTCTTCAAGCTCTTTAATAGGTTGTTCAAAATCTAAATATTCCATAAACTAAGCGTTATTTGATTTTTTAGAATGCAAAGATATAAAATAATTTTGAATTACGAACTAATATTTTTTGTTTATAAGCTTAACTCCCTTTTTTTGTCCGGCAATTCTTCTAAGCAATTAAATGATTATCAACGTTTGCTCAATATAACTCCAACTAATTTGCTAATTTAATCTCCCGTCTCTTCTATCCCACCCATCTTACCTCGTCCCTCCCGTCTTCATTTGCTAATTTCCAAATTTGCTAATTCTCTAATTTCCCAATCCGCCTATCCACTTTCCGTCATAACCCTATTGTCTATGCCCTAAGACCTCACAGCTCGCCATTTTACTAATTTTCTAATTTGCTAATTCCCTAATTATCCCTTCTCCTTTCCGTCATACTCCTCCCTAGTGCCTATGGCCTAAGGCCTATCACCTATTCCTTTTCTTTCGCCTCGAAACCCCGTTTTCACCATTTTTTGCATCGCTGTATTATGCTATTTATCAACCACTTATATACCCTTCCTATAACAATCGTCCAAGATTCGTATAAGCTTCCTATAAGCTCTCTATAAGCTACCCTCACTCTTCTCATAGCCTTTTTCCACCAATTTCCCTCTCAACCCTTTTCCGATTTCCTTCATTTTCTTCCGATACCTCCTTAGTGTCTTTGTTTCCTCTTCAACCCTCCCCGAAAACTCAGAGTTTTTCGGAGTTTTTTCGACAATTCTCAAATGTCTGACTCGTCCGGTCTGTCCTACAAGTTCGACCTGCCAAATAACTATTTTCATCTCTTCCTTTTACTAATTTGCTAATTTCTAAATTTACTAATCTACCAATTTTTGTTTAATTTCTAAGGCATAACCTCACCTCTTTAAATCGAAGTTACGTTGTCTTAAAAAATATTTTGCTTTTTTCTTTTCTATTAAAAAAAACTTCCGTACTTTTACCGAAATTTTTTAAACCAATACAATCTCATTATATAACGTAAGTATCATATATAAAGTTACTAAAAATATAAAATTTAAAATTATGACAAAATTTAGAACAGAATCCGACCTTATTGGCGACTTGCAAGTGCCCGCCGATGCTTATTATGGCGTACAAACACAACGCGCCATCGAAAACTTCCGCATTACAGGAACTAAAATGGGTGATTACCCTGAGTTTGTAAAAGCTATTGGTTATGTAAAACTCGCCGCAGCTCAAACAAACCACGCTTTGGGATTACTCCCCGACGAACTACTCAAACCTATTTCTGAGGCTTGCAAAGAAGTAATCGAAGGGAAGTTTAACCATCAGTTCCTTGTAGATATGATTCAAGGAGGGGCTGGCACTTCGGTGAATATGAACGCTAATGAAGTAATAGCCAATCGCGCCTTGGAAATTATGGGATATCCTCGTGGTGATTACCAACACTGCTCTCCTAACGACCACGTGAATCAATCACAGTCTACAAACGACGCTTACCCTACTACTGTAAAGCTAGCTGTTATCAAGATGAACGAAACGCTCATCAAGCGCCTATCATTGCTCATTGAGGCTTTTCGTAAGAAAGGTAAAGAGTTCGCCGATGTGATAAAAATGGGTCGTACCCAGTTGCAAGATGCTGTACCTATGACGCTTGGTCAAGAATTTGAAGCTTTTGCAGCCAACCTCGAAGAAGAAATCGCCCGCTTGCAAAGCAACGCCAAGCTCTTCTTGGAAATCAATATGGGAGGTACCGCCATTGGTACAGGACTCAACGCTCCTAAGGGATATGCCAAACTATGTGCCGAAAACTTAGCTAAACTCACAGGCGAAGCCTTCGTTACTGCTTCTAACTTGGTGGAAGCTACCCCTGATACCGGTTCATATGTAATTTACTCATCTGCGCTAAAACGTATGGCAGTAAAACTCTCTAAGATTTGTAACGACTTGCGTTTGCTCTCTTCAGGACCTCGTGCAGGACTCAACGAAATCAACCTGCCTAAAATGCAACCTGGTTCGTCTATTATGCCCGGCAAAGTAAACCCTGTTATCCCCGAAGTAGTGAACCAAGTGTGCTTCAAAGTAATTGGTAATGACCTTACCGTTACCTTCGCCGCTGAGGCAGGTCAGTTGCAACTCAACGTAATGGAACCCGTGCTCTGCCAGTGCATTATCGAGTCTATCGTATTCTTAGAACGCGCTATCGACACCTTGCGCACCAAGTGTATCGAAGGTATTACCGCCAATCGCGAAATATGCCTCAATATGGTAAAACACAGTATCGGTATCGTTACAGCGCTCAACCCACATATAGGGTATAAGAACAGCACCAAGATAGCCAAAGAAGCCCTTGAAACAGGTAAGTCAGTGTACAATTTAGTATTAGAACACGGCTTGCTTTCTAAGGATAAGCTCGATGAAATTTTAGACCCCAAGAATATGTTAGGCGTTTAATAATTTATAAATTTAGAGATTTCAATATTCAACAAGAAAAGGCGTAACCTTTTTTAATATCAACTTCCAGTTACGCCTTTTCTTATAAAAACCAACAAAAATGTTAAGAGATAATACTACCCGTGCTAAGAATGCCATAATAATGTTGTGGATATCCTTTGCTTTTTTATTCATATTTCTGATTTCAGATATTTTTGAACTATATGTTATTAGAGAGTTCCTTGTAGGTGAAATAGATGACGAATTGTTTGCAAGAGCTGAACTGAGTGATGTTTTCTCAGGTATAGTAGGTATTTTGTGGCTTGTGATATTCATTATAATGAGTATTCTTTTTTTGATGTGGTTCAGGCGCGCTTATTACAACTTGCACCAACTGAAAAATAACCTCTCATATACCGATGGTTGGGCAGTAGGGAGTTGGTTCATTCCTTTTGCTAACTGGGTACTCCCATATCGCATAATGAAAGAAATATACGATAGTACTCGCAATCTTTTCATACAAAGAGGAGACATACAACCCAAACTACCTACTAATTTTGTAACCATTTGGTGGACGTTTTCAATTATTTCTTCTGTAGTAAATTACTTTGTTTTTAGAGCCTCTATGCTTGATGACCCTACTATCGAGATGTCATATACAACCTCAATTATAAATGTGATTGGTACCCTTTTGTTAATCATTTCCTTTTTTTTATGTATCAAAGTCGTAAAAGATTACGCCAAGGTAGAACCCTTATTATCCAATCTTCAAAAAGTCGAAACTAATACTAATAATTTATGAAACACTATTTTAGAACAGTAAGTACCCTGCTAAGTTTACTATTCTCTCCTTATTTATTAGCCCAACACAAGCCTTTGGGTGGTTTTGCTTATGGCTCTCTCTCAGCCCCTACGGGTAAAGAATGGGAGTCAGTAGAGGAACTCTCGCTTAACAAAGAGTACCCTCGTGCTTATTTCTTCTCGTTTAAAGATGAAAAGACGGCTACCCAAGTATTGCCTGAACATTCTCCCTATTGGAAATCTCTCAATGGACAATGGCAATTCCACTGGTGCAAAACCCCCGAAGAGCGTCCCAAAGACTTCTATAAACCCGATTTCGACGCTTCTGCTTGGGAGACGATTCCTGTGCCTTCTAACTGGAATATTCAAGGTATCCAAAAAAACGGTACGCTCAAATATGGAGTGCCTATCTATGTAAACCAACCTGTGATTTTCTATCACGAGCGCAAGGTAGACGATTGGCGTAAAGGAGTAATGCGCACTCCTCCTAAAACGTGGACAACCTATGAGTATCGCAATGAGGTAGGCTCTTATATTCGCGATTTTGAAGTACCTACTGATTGGGACGGTCGTGAAATCTTCATCGATTTCGATGGAGTAGACTCTTTCTTCTACCTTTGGATTAATGGGCAGTATGTAGGCTTTTCTAAAAACTCACGCAATGTGGCTTCTTTTGATATTACCAAATATCTACACAAAGGCAAGAATAAAGTAGCCGTAGAAGTATACCGCAATTCCGATGGTTCTTTTCTCGAATCACAAGATATGTTCCGCCTCCCTGGGATATTCAGGACAGTAGCCTTACGCAGTACACCTAAGGTGCAAATCTTTAACCTCAACATTCTTACAGATACCCAAAACCTCACCGATTGGCAGTTAAAAGTCAATGCCGAAGTGCGCAATCTCAGCCCAAAAGCAGTCAAAGATTATCAAGTGCGCTATAACGTATACGAAGTCTCATTGTATAAAGACGATGTTACCTCTGCTGCTACCAAAGGAAGCATTCCCCTAAAAACAGTAGCTCCTAACGCTATCGATAAAGTGAGCGGTACAATAACCGTAAAGAATCCTAAACTATGGTCGGCTGAGGAGCCTCATCGTTATGTGCTCGTAGCTCAACTTTTGGATAAAAAAGGGAAGGTGGTAGAAACTGTATCGTCTTACTTTGGCTTTAGAAAAGTTGAAATCAAAGATACTAAGGCTGAAGACGATGCTTTCGGAAAGGCAGGAAGGTATTATTATCTCAATGGTAAGACTATCAAATTTAAAGGCGTAAACCGTCACGAAAGTCACCCCGCACAAGGGCACGTGCTCACACATCAACAAATGGAAGAAGAGGTGATGATGATGAAGCGAGCTAATATCAACCACGTGCGCAACTCTCACTATCCACCCGACCCTTATTGGTTTTACCTCTGCGATAAGTATGGTATTTATTTAGAAAACGAAGCTAATATAGAGTCTCACGAGTATTACTACGGCAAAGAATCTCTTTCTCACCCTAAAGAATGGGAAAAGGCACACACAGCCCGCGTAACCGAAATGGTAGAGGCTACCTATAATTCGCCTGCCATTGTGATATGGTCACTTGGTAATGAAGCAGGCCCTGGTCAGAACTTTGTAACAGCTTATAATCACCTCAAAACACTCGATACTTCTCGCCCTGTACAATACGAGCGCAATAACGACATCGTAGATATGGGCTCTAACCAATACCCTTCCGTAGCGTGGGTACAGGGTGCTGCTACAGGTAAGTACGATATCAAATATCCGTTTCACATCTCGGAATACGCACATTCTATGGGCAATGCCGTAGGAAATCTCGCCGACTATTGGGAGGCTATCGAAAGCTCCAACTTTATCTGCGGAGGTGCTATCTGGGATTGGGTAGACCAAGCGATGTACAACTATACCAAAGACGGCATTCGATACCAAGCCTATGGAGGTGATTTTGGCGATTTCCCTAACGATGGTCAGTTTGTGATGAACGGTATTATCTTTGCCGATAGAACTGTAAAACCACAGTACTACGAAGTGCAGAAAGTGTATCAGAATATAGGCGTGAAAAAACTCAATAGTTTTACTTTTGAAATCTTTAATAAAGGCTATTTTACCGATCTTTCAAACTATGAGGGTATATGGAAACTTTATAAGAACGGTGTGCTTGTAGAAGAACGTCCTTTTGAAGTGCCCTCTGTGATGCCACAGCAAAAATCAAGTGTGACCATTACTCCTGTAACCTTAGATAGCAATGAAGAATATTACAGTATTGTAGAATTCCACCTTAAAGCAGATACCCCTTGGGCTAAAAAAGGATTTGTGCAAGCTCGCGAACAATTCTTAATGCAACCTGCTACCCAAAAGCCTTCTCTTTCTTCTGTAGCCAAAGGAGAAAAACTCACTCTTAGCAAAGACAAAAAGACCATTACCGGAAAAGACTTTTCAGTAACTTTTGATTTCGATAAAGGTACGATAGGCACACTCCGCTATGGTGAGCATACTATTATTGCCAACAGCGACCTAAGTCTCAACGCTTTTCGCGCCTTCACCAATAACGACAACTGGATATACGAACAATGGTTTGAAAAAGGATTGCATAACCTGCATCATAAAGCCATTGCTTCCTCAGTGAAACCTAATAAAGAAGGTGGTTATACCTTCTATTTCACGGTGGAATCACAAGCTCCTAATGCAGCTAAAATAACAGGGGGTGCGAGCTCAGGGCGCAATAAGATAGAGGAACTTACCCACCAGAAGTTTGGTGCAAACGACTTTAAGTTCACTACCAACCAAATTTTCACCGTCTATCCCGATGGCTCTATCGAACTACAAGCCAGCGTTGTGTCTAACGATGCCTCTTTGGTATTGCCAGAATTGGGCTATTTACTCAAACTGCCTAAACAATACGAGAATTTCACCTATTACGGTCGCGGTAAACAAGATAATTATCCCGACCGCAAATCGGGGGCTTTTGTAGGTCTCTACAGCGGTAAGGTAGCCGATGAATTTGTGCCTTTCCCTAAACCACAAGATATGGGGCAACACCAAGAAACCCGCTGGGCAGCTCTTACCAACGCTCAGGGCGCCGGCGCAGTGTTTGTAGGCGCAGAGCCGCTATCAGTAGCAGCTTTGCCTTATAAAGCTATCGATATGACTTTGGCAGGACACCCCTATCAATTACCAGAATCTGATGGCGTGTACTTGCAACTGAACATAGGCAACACAGGTTTGGGGGGACATAGTTGCGGTCCTCGTCCGTTGTTGCGTGACCGTTTGTTAGCAACCCCTCATAATTTCGGTTTCATCATTCGTCCAGCCAAAGAAGGTTTACAAACCATAACCAATGTAAGTGCAAGCGGTGAGCAACCTCTTTCTATTACTCGTAGCAAAGTAGGAAAAGTATCTATCAGTACAGCCAATGCCCTTGCAACTATCTATTACAGCATCAATAATAGCAAAGCACAGAAATATAGTCTTCCTTTCGATTTGCCTAACGGAGGTACTGTAAAAGCGTGGTTTGCAGGTAATGAAACTCAAAAGTACACCCTTACTTTCGGTAAAGCCGAAAGCACGGCAATGGAAGTAATTTTCGCCAGCAGTGAAGAAGCGGGTGTAGGAGATGCCAAACATTTAGTAGATGGCGACCCCAATACCATTTGGCACTCCGCCTATTCAGTTACTGTAGCCAAACACCCACATTGGGTAGATTTCGATATGGGAAAGGTAGTTAATGTAAAAGGCTTTAGCTTTACCCAGCGCACTGATAGCTGGAGCGGAAAGGTAAAAGATTACCAAATACAACTGAGCAACGACGGTAAGAACTGGGGCGAACCGGTGAAAGTAGGAGCTTTTAAAGATGTGAGTAGCGCTCAACAAGTGTTGCTCGACAAAGTTACAAAAGCACGCTATGTGCGTTTCACCGCCCTAAGTGATTTCTATGGCGAAGATTTCGCCACAGGTGCCGAATTTATGGTGATATTAGAATAGAAATTTAATTTGTTGTCATTGTAAGTTAAATTAAATTTAATTGAGGGGAGGCTGGCTCTTAAAGAGCCAGCCTCCTCTGTTATTCGTTATTCACCATTCGTCAATTCTTCCTTTTTCTTTCGTCTCGAAACCCCTTTTTTAACATTTTTACCCTTGTTGTATCATATTATTAATCAACTATTTATACACCCTTTCTATACCAATCTTCCAAGATTCGTATAAGCTTCCTATAAGCTCTCTATAAGCTAACCATACCCATCTAATAGCCTTTTTTCATCAAAAACCCTCCCTCCCCTCTTCCGAACTCCTCCGTTTCCTTTCGCCCTCTCTAACCTATCCGATTTGTCCGACAAGTCTCACCTATCAATAAACAATTTTTATCACTACTCATTTACTAATTTTCTAATTCTCTCATTTTCTCATTTCTGGTATTATTATTATTTTCTTATTTTTCCTTATATATTTTACATCGTAATAAAAAATAATTAAAAAGTTGCGAAAATATTTGCTTTATATAACTTTTTATTAATATATTTGCGCCATTAAATAACCAATAAAAAGTTTTGGAAGTATGAAACGAAAAATCTTCTTATTACTCATAGCTCTATGGAGTACTACCTCTCTGCTATGGGCACAAAACAAACAAATTTCCGGTACTGTTACCGATGAGAAAGGCACTCCTCTTCCCGGAGTGAGTGTGCAAATCAAATCAACTACCCGTGGGGTAGCTACTGATTTTGATGGTAAATATAGCATTGAAGCCTCTCCAGGCAACGTGCTATTGTTCAGTTCTATGGGCTATGCCTCCCAAGAAAAAACCATTGGCAAGGGGGGGGGGTAATAGCTTGATTATCAATGCAAAACTAAAAGAAGACACCCAAGAATTAGGTGAAGTAGTAGTAGTGGGCTATGGTTCTCAAAAGAAAGAAAACCTTACGGGAGCTATCGCTACTGTCGATGCTAAGGTGTTAGAAAGTCGCCCCCTTACTACTATCGGACAAGGCTTGCAAGGTGTTATCCCTAACCTCAACATCACTACTAGCAACGGTCGTCCTGGTTCTGGTTCTTCTTTTAACATCCGCGGGTATACTTCTCTCAACGGTGGTTCTCCATTAGTACTTGTCGATGGCGTTCAAATGGACCCTAACCAAATCAATCCTAACGATGTAGAGAACGTTACTGTGTTAAAAGATGCCGCTTCAGCAGCTATATATGGAGGTCGTGCTGCATTTGGGGTAGTTTTGATTACCACCAAAAAAGGTAAGAAAGAAACCCCTATGCAAATAAACATCTCCTCCGACTACTCTATTACACGTCCTACTCGTTTGCCTGACTTGGTAAATTCAGTAGAATACTTGCAAATGTATATGGAAGCTGACCGTACTGGTCGTGCTACCGGCAGTGGGGTTGGTTCACAAAACTTCACTGATACTGACCTTCAAAAAGCGAAAGAGTACTTAGCCAATCCTACACCTGCCAATTCAGTATATATCGACCCTAACGATGCTCGAAAATACCGATATGTAGGTAATACCAACTGGATAAAAGAAATGTATCCTGGTTGGGCTTCTCAAACTCAGAATAATATATCACTTTCAGGAGGTACAAATAAAACTACTTATTTGGCTTCAGTGGGTATGTTTTCTGAGGATGGCTTGTTCAAAAAAGCCAAACAAAAATTTGAACGCTATAACATTACGCTAAACATCAATACCGATATTACAAAGTGGTTATCTCTCCATTTGAAATCAACAGTCAATCACAAAGATAACGACCAGCCTGCTAATGTAGGTCGTGGATTTTCAGCTGAGCGTTTCGCTACCGATGTGAAACCGTTAATGCCTGTATATCACCCTGACGGACACTTCTCTGGGCAAGGTAACTTTACGAATCCTTTTGCTGTAATTGCTACTGGCGCACGTGATACTTATAAATCAGATGATATATGGATAACCTCTGGTTTTACTCTCACCCCTATAAAAAACGTTAAAATAGTTGGTGATTACACTTGGAATCCTTATCATATGAATAGCAAAAATAACGTAAAGATGTTCAAAGAATACGGCGCCCCCACTGATGGTACTAGTATTTATGACCCCGATAAGGCTACTGATTTGGGTTATTATCCTCATAACAACCCTGCTACTGTGTATGAAGGCAATAGCCACGACCTCTATAAGGCTGCTAATATTTATGCACAATACGAAAATACTTTTGCTGAAAAACACTACTTTAAAGCAATGGTAGGTTATAACCAAGAGTCTAAACATAATGAATCTTTCAGTGTACAAGTGAAAAACTTAGTGAATCAAGACTATCCTTTCCTTAAACTTAATAATGATGATAAACCGAGTGTAGGTAGTGGTATTTCCGACTGGGCTCTGATAGGATCTTTCTTTCGCTTAAACTATGTATACAATCAAAAATACTTAGTAGAAGTAAATGGTAGATATGATGGTTCTTCACGTTTTAGTCGTGAAAACCGCTATGTATTTAGTCCATCAGCTTCTTTAGGTTGGCGTATCTCCAAAGAGAAGTTCTTTGAGCCTATCAACAGTGTAGTGAGTGATTTGAAATTCCGTGTCTCATACGGTAAGTTGCCTAATCAACAAGTGAATGCTCTTTATCCTTATTTACCTACTATGCCTTATGGTAATCAAACAGGTTATATCTTCGGTACCCAACAGTTGCCTTATGTATCAGCTCCTGGTTTAGTAAGCAATAATTTTACTTGGGAAGAAGTAGCTACTCGTAACTTTGGTGTCGACTTTGGTTTCTTCAGCAATCGCTTAACTGGTTCTTTTGATTACTACATCCGTAACACTACGGGTATGCTTGTAAATGGATTAGCACTACCTGCTGTTTTAGGAGTAGGGGCTCCACAACGCAATGCTGCGGATCTTGAAACCAAAGGTTTTGAACTCACTCTCGGATGGCGTGATGCTATAGGTGAAGATTTTAAATATGGTGTATCGTTTAACTTAGCGGATAGTCGCTCTTTCATTACTAAATACGATTTGAACCCTACAGGTAGCTTAGGAGATTACTATGTAGGTAGAGAAATAGGTGAAATTTGGGGATATACTACAGAAGGTCTGTATCAAACTGATGAAGATGCTGCTAAACTTGACAAAACCAAATTAGCAGGCTATAAGTGGTTGGCAGGAGATGTGAAGTATAAAGACCTAAACGGCGATGGAAAAATCGACTACGGTAAAAACACTTTAGATGACCACGGCGACTTATCAGTTATTGGTAATAACCAAGCGCGCTACACCTTTGGTTTGAACTTAAATGCCGAATATAAAGGCTTTGATTTTACTGTTTTCTTCCAGGGAGTTGGCAAACGCGATTATATGTTAAACGATGTGTATTTCTGGGGATTTAGTAATGCCGACGAATGGTCTGTACCTGCAACTAACCAATTAGACCACTGGACACCCGAAAATCCTAACGCTTACTACCCACGTTTGCGCTTCGGTGGCTGGGGAAATACACGAACTCAAACTCGTTATATGCAAGATGCTTCTTACATACGTCTAAAACAAATAACCTTAGGTTACACCTTGCCTAAAGAAGTTTTAAGTAATATAGGTTTGCAAAACTTGCGTTTGTTCATTACAGGGCAAAACCTCTGCGAATGGACAAAACTCATCAAATCATACGACCCTGAGCTACTTAGTCAAAATTATCCTATCAACCGTGTGATTACGATTGGAGTTCAAGCTCGTTTCTAATTGATAATTTAAATAGTAATACAATGAAAAGAATATATAAACATATCACATTTATAGGCATTTTAGGTGCTTTGCTAAGTCAAATAAGCTGTAAAAATGATGACTTTTTAGATAAATATCCTCCTGATGCTTTTAATGAAAAAGGATATTTTAATAGCGATGAAGACTTAAAGATCTTTGCTAACCGTTTTTATGGTAGTTTGCCCGTACAGTTCTTCTATAATGATAACGACTCTGACAATATGGCACCTAAGAATATGAACAGTTTCTTGGCAGGTACTTACACCATACCTGCTACAGGAGGTGGTTGGAGTATTAACGATTGGAACGGTATTTACAATTGCAATTTCTTCTTGGATAATTACAACCGCTCTACTGGTTCAAAAAAAGAACAATATGCTGCCGAGGTACGCTTTTTCCGCGCCTTGTACTATTGGAATAAGGTAAAAACTTTTGGCGATGTTCCTTTGATTCTTACCAAAGTAAACGATGCCTCTTCTATTATTTTCGGACCTCGTGTAGCTCACAAACAAGTGATGGACAAAGTTATGGAAGATATGAATTTTGCTGTCCAAAACTTACCTGAAAAAGCCCAAGCCGAAGCAGGACGCTTACACAAAGACGCTGCTTTAGCTTTAAAATCACGTGTTGCCTTATGGGAAGGTACTTATCGCAAATACCATACATTGGGTGATGAAAGTTCTTGGCTACAAGCAGCAGTCGAAGCTTCAGAAAGCCTTATTAATTCTGGTAAATATAGTGTTTATACTACGGGGAACCCTGATAAAGATTACCGTAATTTGTTTATTCAGCAAGATTTATCTCGCAACTCCGAAGCTATCTTCCACCGTACCTATATCAAAGGAACAGGCACTCACGGTTATACCCGTACAGCAGGTGAAAATAGCACTGGTTGTAGTAAGGATTTTATCGAATCTTACCTCTTTACTGATGGATTGCCTATTGGCACCACTACCTTCACTTATGACGATAGTACCCCAGCAGGCGAGGCTGCCAACCGAGATCCTCGCTATGCTCAAACAGTCGCTACTCCAGGTTTTGTATGGACTGAAAACTCTGACCCTGCTAAACGCCAAGTAGTAACATTACCGGCTGTAGGCACAGGGCAAACAAGCACTGGTTATTGGCTTATCAAAGGACGTTCTAGTGACCCTGAACAGTGGATTGCTAATCAAAGTGATTTAGACCTTTTTATATTCCGCTATGCCGAAATATTACTTAATTTTGCCGAAGCTAAATATGAATTAGGTTCTCTCTCCCAAGCTGACTTAGATAAAACTATCAACAAACTGCGCGATCGTGTAGCAATGCCACATCTTACCACTGCTGTAACCGCTGATACTCACGCTATAAACTACGGCTATACCGTTACCCCTTTGTTGTACGAAATACGCCGTGAACGCCGTGTTGAACTCATTGGTGAAGGTTTTCGTATCGATGATATCAAACGCTGGAAAGCTGGCAAGTTGATTGAAAATCCTAAAATTATACGTGGGATGAAGCTCAATGCTGCCTTAAAAGCACAATATCCTGCGAACTCAGGTGTTAGTAATTTACCTGTAGACAGTGATAATTACCTCATTATCTACCCTTCCATTACGGCAGGACACCACACTTGGAACGATAAACTGTATCTATACCCATTGCCTATCGACCAGATACAATTAGTAAAATACACACAAAACCCTGGTTGGTAATTTGTACATTTTTTATAATACAAGAGGGCATTTAAAAACTCTCTTTTGCATCAAAAACTTTGTCAAAGTCTTAGGGCTTTGACAAAGTTTGTTATAAATTTACTTACCAAAAACAATGAAAAATTTTAACTTTATATTACTCTTTACGATACTACTTTTAGTCGCTTGCAAAACAGCCGTTACTACCCCTGCTACCCCCGCTCAAATGGAAGTAGGTAGCCATAAACATATCGTCCTTAACAAGGATACCTATCATTTTTATCTCAACCAAACTACCGAGAAAGAACTCTACATCTCCAACCACGACCAAACCAATCCCAAAAAAGTAGGACTTTACCTCGAAAACTTAAACGATGTAGTGATTGACGGCAGTAACAGCGAATGGCTCTTTCACGGCACTATCTTGCCTATTGTAGTGAAAAACTGTACCAATATCACTCTTAAAAACTTTTCGATAGACTTTGCAACCCCTCATTTGCGTCAGTTGCACATTACCGAAGTAGATGCAAAAAATAACACCGTAAAAGCCCAACTATACCCCGAAGGAAACTACAAAATCAAGGGCGGGAAACTCTTCTTCACTGGCGAAGATTATGAAGAAACTCCCTTTGGAGGTATGATATTCAGAGCTGACAAACGTTTGGCTTATAAGCGAGCTGACGTAAATTTTAATCCTACTAAAATTACCGAAATAGCCCCTAATGAGTTTCGCATCGAAGGCATAGGTGCTAAACCTTATTTGGAAAAAGGAGAGCGTTTTGTATTGCGCACCTACACACGTCCTACACCTGCCATTTTCGTTACTGAAAGCAAAAACGTGAAGTTAGAAAATATAACTGTGCATAACACCCAAGGTATGGGACTCTTAGCCCAACTCACCGAAAATATAACCCTCAACCGCTTTCGCGTAGCTTTAAAAGAAGGCACCGAACGCTATTTCACTACCCAAGCCGATGCAACTCACTTTTCAGCTTGCAAAGGACTCATACGCTCTGAAAACGGAGTCTATGAAGGTATGGCTGATGATGCTATTAACGTACACGGCACTTACCTAAAAGTAATAGCTCGTGAAGACAATCACACTATCAAAGCGCAGTATATGCACCCCCAATCGTGGGGATTCCTCTGGGGCAATGTAGGTGATAAAGTGCAGTTCATTGCCTCCAAGACAATGGACGTTATCGGTGATAAAACCTATCGCATTCAAGCTATTAAAGCCGTTGATAAACCTACCGAAGTAGGTGCTAAAATATTTAAAATCACTTTCGATGAAATACTGCCTGCCGAAGTAAACCCCGATACACCTTGTGGGGTAGAAAACCTTACTTGGACACCTGAGGTGGTTTTCAAAAACAATATAGTGCGCAACAATCGGGCTCGTGGGGCACTGTTTAGCACTCCTAAAAAGGTCGTCTGTGCCAATAACACCTTCGACCATACTCACGGCACTGCTATCTTACTCTGTGGCGATTGTAATGGCTGGTATGAAACAGGTGCTTGCCACAATGTTATCATCAAAAACAACCACTTCATCAATGCACTTACCGCTAATTATCAATTTACGAACGCTATCATTTCCATCTATCCCGAAATCCCCAACTTAGAAGCACAACAAAAGTATTTCCATTCTAATATTACTATTGAAAACAATGTGTTTGAAACTTTTGATGAGCCTATTCTATATGCCAAATCAGTAGAGAATCTCATTTACCGCAATAATAAAATTATCAAAAATCAAGAGTTCAAACCTTTTCATTGGAATAAAGAACGTTTTAAGTTAGAACGCATTAAGAATGTAAAGATTGATTAATGTACCCTAATAGAATATTACCAAAGCCTCTTTTGCATCGCTACAGTTCCCCCTCTTTAAGGGGAGAGAGGGAGGCTTTTATACTTTTATAATCATTCATTTTCTTATATTATGTCTAAACTATTTTACATCTTACTATTTTTAGCCTTACCACTTTCCGCACAAATCAATGTGGTACCACAGCCTAATGAGATAACTTATCATAAGGGTACTTGTCCGATAAGTACCAAAATTAGCTATATACGGGATAAGTCCATTAATAATCCCGAAGGCTATCAGCTTATCATCAAACCTAACCAAATTATCATCAAGTTTGCTACCGAAGCAGGAAAGTTCTATGCCGAACAAACCTTCAACCAACTCGTTTTTGGGGCAGAGGTAACACACAAAAAATCTTTGCCTTGTCTTACCATTACCGATGCGCCTCGTTTTGCTTATCGCGCCTTAATGATTGACCCCGCTCGGCATTACTGGAAGATAGACGATATTAAAAAATACATTGATGTAATGGCTCATTACAAGTTCAATTACTTACATTTGCACCTCACCGACGACCAAGGGTGGCGTATAGAAATCAAGAAATATCCTAAACTCACCGAAATAGGGAGCAAACGTTCCGATTTCGAAGGTTCTAAACGCAATAACGAAGGCTTTTATACCCAAGAGCAAATAAAAGATCTCGTACTATACGCTCTTCAGCGCAATGTACAGTTGGTACCTGAGTTCGATGTACCAGGTCATAGCGATGCTGCCATAGCTGCTTATCCTTTCCTCAGTTGCAACGATACCCTCATTGGGGTACGCACTTCCGCAGGTGTTTCTAAGAATTTGTTGTGTGTAGGCAAAGAAGAAGTCTTTACTTTCATCGATGATGTCATTACCGAATTATCAACTATTTTCCCCTGCCCTTATTTTCATATCGGGGGTGATGAAGCCCCTATGGACAAGTGGCTTGAGCACTCCCCTACTCTCAAACTCAAACAAAGCCTTCACACTACCAATAACCAACAACTGATGAGTGAGTTCTTCAAAAGGGTAAATCAATCATTACAGAAAAACCACAAGCGTCCTCTTATTTGGTTAGAGTTAGAAGTCCCCTCCTATCCCAAAAATAGTGTGATGTATCTATGGCGAATGCGTACTACTCCGCAAGTATTGGAGCGCGCTAAAAAAGATAATTTCAAACTGATTTGTTCCCCCGGTGAATACGCCTACTTCGATTATCCTCAAGCCAAAAACGACTTGCCTAATGTAGATTGGATGCCTACCCTCACCCTACAACGCGTATATGAATTTAATCCCGCCTTTTCGCTCACAGCCGAAGAAGAAAAGCAATATATTTTAGGGGTTGAAGCTACTTTGTGGGGCGAAAGTGTGAAAGATGTATTCCGCGCTTTTTATATGACCTATCCTCGCGCTTTAGCCTTATCCGAAGCAGGATGGACAGAAATGTCTAAGCGTGATTGGCAACAATTCACCCAAAAGTTAGACCTACAATTGCAATATTTGCTACACAAAGGCATTAATTATCGTCCCCCAGTAGAATTGCATCAGTAACTGTCTATTACTAAATGTCAGTTCGATATATATAATACTGCTTTACAGCTGTGTTTACATTGTAATCTGTGAAATCCAGCAACGCAGTTGCCAATCCGTGCCCATCACATTTGTCAATTATCAATTGTCAATTGGGCTATCCGTGCAATCCGTGTAATCTGTGCGAGACTTTCAGGCAACTTGTTGCCTTTTTCTTTGATTTGTAAAGATTTGTGTTTTTTTTGTGGCGTAAGTTACACTTTTCTTACCTCAATATATAATATTATTTTTAAATTGCCTGTCGCACTACGACGACCTAGCTCCTCTGACCTTCTCCTAAAACTCCTACGAACCTCCTGCCAGTGTACCTCTCACTTTTCCGTCATTATATTCCCCTTTGAAGGTAGCCAGGCACAGCTGAGTATGTGCCTTGCAAGAGCGGAGTAGGTATAAGGGAGGAGGTTTCCTCCGCTTTTCCGTCCCTACATTCCCCCTTTGAAGGGGGCTAGGGGGATGTTATCTCCTAGTGCCTATGGCCTAAGGCCTATCACCTATTCCCTTTTCTTTCGCCTCGAAACCCTGTTTTTAACATTTTTAGCACTGTTGTATTATATTATGATTCAACTATTTATATACCCTTTCTATACCAATCGTCCAAGATTCGTATAAGCTTCCTATAAGCTCTCTATAAGCTACCCCCACCCATCTTACACCCTTTTTTCACCAAAAACCCTCTCTCCCCTCTTCCGAACTTATTTGTTTTCTTCCGATAGCTCAGATGTGTCACTTTTAGGAGTAAACACTTTGCCAAAGTTAATCGCCCGTCGTGCTACGACTGTCTGTGCGGCTCGCACCTTTGGCAAAGTTAATTATTAGTATTTCTGGCATTATTGGCATTCTCTCATTCTCTCATTCTCTCATTCTCTCATTCTCTCGTTCTCTCATTCTCTCATTTTCTCATTTCCTCATTTTTCCCCTCTCATATGGCTCACACACTTATTTTATTTCAATTTCTGTACGGTCAGATACACTTCTTTTTTAAAGAAATTTTTGTGCGTTTCCTCTATTCTGTCCCATAAAAAGTAAGTAAATAGAAAATAGTTTTATATCTTTGCATATTCAAAAATAAATTATCATTAAAAAGTATATTATGGAAGATAAAACAATTTTCACCGAAACTTATAAAGTGCGTAGCACACAAGTAAACCTTAACAATCAGCTCGGGTTATATGGCGTATTAGGTATGTTGCAAGATATCGCTGCTGAACACGCTTCACTTTTAGGGTTCGGTTATGAAGAGTTAGTAAAAAAAGGATTCTTTTGGGCTCTCATACAGCAAAAACTAAAAATGTACTATTGGCCTCAATGGAATGAACGTATCACCGTCAAAACGTGGTCTCTCCCTGTAAAAGGAGTGTATGCTTTTCGCGAATTCGAACTTTTTTGCAACGACCAAAAAATAGGTGAATGTGCTAGTACTTGGATTACCTTAGATATTCAAACACGTCGCCCCATTGAGCTTACTGACCGCCAAGAAATCTTCTCTCCTCGTACCGAAGGCGGACTCTCTTTCCATACCGACCGTATCAATCTCCCCGAAGGCATGTATCAGGTCAACGATTTTAAAGTGCGTGTAAGCGATTTAGATGTCAATTCACACGTAAATAATGTAAAATACACTCAGTGGGCACTCGATATGATGACAGAGCGCAACCATCGTGAGTTTGTTATTAAAGAATATGATATCAATTTCTTATCCGAAACTTTTATGGGAGACGAAATGCAAGGATTTAAAAGCAAAGGTAAATACATCGACGATGCCCATAACTTGGTAGAAACTTATCTGTATGCACAAAAAATAGGTGCTCCTAAACCTGCGTTCATATCTCGCTGGATTGCTGAACGAATTTAAACTATTTATTACTTTTAATAAAAAACCCCTGCGAAGTTTCCTTCGCAGGGGTTTTTTATTATAGATATTACTTACTATCTATACAATGTGAAGTGACCCATATATTCTCGTGCATCTTCACCGTCTTCGTGAGTCTTCAAGATGTACCAGTAGTCACCTGCTGGTAATTCTTTACCGTCATAACGTCCGTCCCATTTTTGTCCTGAACGCAACGTTGTGATATAACGTCCGTAGCGGTCATAGATATCTACGGTCAAGTTTGGATAACTGCGGAATCTATCAGGATCCCAACCATCGTTGCTACCATCATCATTCGGTGTAAAGAAGTTAGGTGGTACTGACTTCATAAACTCTTTCTCGATGCGCAAGTCGGCTTCACAACCATTTGCATCTTGTACAGTAGCGGTTACCACTTTGTATACTCTTCCGTTTACTATACGGCTGGTTGGGTCAGTAGGTTTAAGAGTATACTCATTGCTTCCATTTTCGTAACTTCCGTTAAAGTAGTAAGTGTATGGAGGATTACCTCCTCTTGCTTCTACTTTTATAAGGTTCAATTCACGTGGGTCGCTCTTGTCTTTCAATTCCAATCCTGGGTAACGTTCTATATCAAAACGTTGTGCAATAGTTTCCTGACAAGTAGATGCTACACCTGCTCCGCGATAGAATACAGTTATATATTGGTTCGTTCCTGGTTCAATAGGAGCTGTCTTAGCTCTATTACCGTCAAACGATTCAAATGGTCTCGCATCACGCACATCGGTACTATTGATAGCATAGCTTGTATTGCTTCGTGTGAGTGCACCGTCCAAATTGTTGAACGTTAGCATCAAGTAGCCTGTCGTCCAAGTAGTAGAAACAGTAGAACAGTTAAAGCCTTTTTCAAAAGTAGCATTGATGCTTGGTGCAGCAGCTACTGTTATTTCTAAGGTTTGTGAACAGATACCAGAATCACCATATTCTAATTGGTATCTACCTGGTGCTATTCCTGTTCTAGATACTACTGTTCCTGTTGCTACACTGCTTGAAGTTCCTATCACATTACCTGATGGGTCTTTCAACGTATAGTTGTATGGTGCACGTCCACCTGTGAATCGGAAGCTGAGAGCTCCGTCATTAGTGCCGTAGCAAGTTTCTGTTACGGTGCTTGCGTGAGCTATCAACTGTTCAGGTTCTACAATGGTAAAGGTGCGTTCTACTTCACAGCCTATCACATTGTCTTTCACCTTCACAATATACTGTCCTTTTGGCAAGTTAGTGAACTTATTAGTTCCATCAAAAGTTCCTGCCTCTGGTGAGATAGTAAATGTATAGCTTCCTGTACCACCTGTGGTTGCATAAGTAATCGTACCATCATTCACACCATAACAACTCATATCAGTTTTAGTAGACGATACTGTAAGGTTTGTATAAGCTTCTACATCTACCGTTATAGTACGTGTACAACCGTTATTATGTGCTATGGTAACAGTGTGAGTACCTGGTGTTACTATAAAGCGTCCTGAAGCTTGTGGTGCTCCTCCATCTATGCTATATGATACATATCCTGCATATTTTGAATTAGAAGAAGCTACAATAGTATTCACTACGGTATTATTACCACAACTGTACTCTACGGTAGCAGTAGCTTGTAAGTCTACCCCTTCCTTGATTGTTACCGATACTTCGGTAGTACAGCTTCGAGCGTCTTTCACGTAGATAGTGTAAGTACCAGAAGCTAATCCCGTATAGAGGGTCTTGCCTACTGTCCAAGTTACATTATCTATTGAAGTACTGTAAGAAGCAGTTCCTCCCTTGATAGTGATAGATACTGTACCATCATTACCACCTTTACATACCTCATCAGTTATCTTGTCTATTGAAGCCTCTAATAAAGTAGGTTCTTTAATTTCAAAGGTAGTATCAGTATAGCAACCATTTTCATCTTGAGCTCTTACAATATAGTTACCTCTTGCTAATTTAGTGAAGTAACCACTATCTACAAATCGGTCTAATCGTGGACTAATAGCGTAGAGGATTCTTCCTGTACCTCCTGTTACGGTTACCGAAATAGTACCATCGGCTTCACCATTACAGCTAATATCAGTACTTGCAGTAGCTACTGAAAGTGGTCCTGCCTCTCCAATATTTATAACTGTACTGGTTTGTACACAGTCTACACTAATTACTTCCACTTGGTAAGTACCAGATGTCAAACCTCCAAATGCCCAATCAGTAGCATTTTCTTGGGTAGCAGTAGCTGTTTGTGCTACACCTCCTTTATACAATTTGTATTGGTAGTTACCCAAAGCACCAGTGGCTGAGAAAGTAATCTTAGCTGTACTATCTCCATTACATTTTACATATGCCTCAGAAGTATCTACGTGTAATTGTAATGGTTGTAATGCTTCTATCGTTATCTTGTTAGACAACTTCGATTGACAACCGTGACTATCTATCACATAGAACTCGTACTCTCCTACTCCTGCTTGAGTGCTATTTCCTGTAAGTGTTGTAGTAGTTGTACCGTTGGCTACCATATAGTAAGTATAACCTGGAGTACCACCTGTTACAGTAATTGAAATAGTAGCTTGTTGCAAGCAAGTAAGCGGTTTAGCAATTGAAGCAGTTACCTTCATTTCACGAGGTTCATCGATGGTTACTGGAATAGTAACATCACAACCCCAACCATCTATAATCTTCACGTTATATGAACCTGCATATAGGTTAGTGAAAGTAGTGCTAGTTTGTGCACCTCCTATTTGTGCACCTCCCACATTCCACAATTCGTAAGCGTAATTACCACTTCCTCCTGTTGGGCTCACCACTGTTATTACCCCTGTTCTATCGTTGAAGCAATTCAAAACAGTAGTTGCTGATGATATGCTTGCCGAAATAGGTGCTGGTGGTGCCATTACTACATTAGTAGTAGTTGAACAACCTCCGCGGTCAGTTACTTCTACCGTATAGGTATTGGCAGTCAATCCTTCAAATAAGGTAGTGGTGGTATAGGTACCATAAGTAGCGTGAGGAGCTCCTCCCACTAACAAGCGGTATTGATAATCACCCCAACCTCCTGTTACATCTATACTGAAGGCACCTTTATTATCATTAGGTTCACAAGTGATGCGATTTGTAATAGTAGGACTCACTGTCAAAGCTTGTGTAGGAGCCGATACCATCACCGAAGTAGTGGTTACTGTACAGTATGGTGATTGTGTTTCCACTACTCTTATCACATATGTTCCTGCCGATAAACCTGCAATTACCTCTCTTCTCTCAGTAGCCGCATTTGCTTGTACAGTTCCTGTTATTCCTGTTGGAGCTAAGGTAGTCGCATCAAGCACTTGATAGTTATAAATACCTTGATAGCCTTTTACAGTAAGGGTAATCTCACCATCATTGCCTCCTACGCACGATACTGGTTTGGTTTGTGCAGCAGTTACTTCTATATCGCTGAAATCTATAACCGTATGCGATGCAGTAGCATAACAACCTGTTTCAAGGTCTATTACTTTCATTTCATAGTACCCAGGTGTATTAAAGCCTATATTAGCTGTGTTCACTCCTGCGGTAAGCGTTTGTGTACTTGGGATAGCCACTCCAGCTCCTGTAGAGGTTACTTCTATACGATATCCTTTGTTATTACCTCCATTAATAGTTAAGGTAATACTTTCGGTAGCATTACAGCTTATTTGGCTTGTTCGGTTCACATCAATACTAGTAATGCGTTTTAATGGCGGTATTACTAATGGGTTCGCACTGTTATCAGCTTGACAACCGTTAGCATCGCGTATATACACTATTACTGTTTGAGTGTGAGTACCATTGCTAGTTACACTGTATACTCCTGTATGGTTCACCCAACCTGAGGTAGTAGTAGAGGTACCGTCAAACACTTCAAAGTTGAAAGTATAAGTACCTGTTCCACCGCGACCTGTTGCTTGAATGATAGCTTGTTGTGCATTATTATTGGCGTCACATTTGAAGTGTGTAGTCACCGTTGTACTGCTTACTACCAATTCATCTGGTTTACCAATAGTGATTACCTGAGTTGCAGTACAGTTACGTGAAGAGGTAAGCGTTACTGTGTATACACCTGCTGGCATTGCATCAAATTCAATATCTTTAGGTGTTACGTTCACCGTTTCACTGCGGAGAGTTCCTCCTGCTCCTGCAATATTAATTTGGTAATCGGTTTGTATTTGTGTACCTGGTATGGTAATCACAAGTCGTCCGTTGCTTGCACCGTGACAAGTTACCGCCGTAGTGGTATAAGTAAAGTTCACAGGCATAGCGTCTGTTACGTCTATATCAGCACCTGTTACGGTAGCACAACCTGTAGTAAGGTCAGCAATTGATACTTTATAAACACCTGCACCTACATTTGTAAATATACCTGTATTATTTACTTGTGGAGTACCTCCAGCATTATTAGTTAAAGTATAACGCAAGTTTGTTGAACCTCCTTGGTGAGTTACTGATAAAGTAGCTCCTGTTGCAGGATTACAAGTAATTTGCTTGATAAATACTACTCCTATACTTGCACTATCAATTGGGTCATACAAGGTCACCGATTGGGTAAGGGTAGCGGTACAACCCCAAGTATCACTGATAGCTACTTGGTAAGTGCCTGCTCCTAAACCTGTAAATACAGTACTTGTCTGGGCAGCTCCTTGTAATACACCATCTCTAATGAGTTGGAAAGTATAATTGCGTCCTTCACCACCTGTTACATTCTGTACGGTTATCTCTCCTGAGTTAGGTGTACAGTTTTGTGCTGTAATAGATAGAGTACCTGTAATGTTATTAGGATTAGCAAGTACCACTGTCGAGCTAAGCGTTACCATACAACCTCCTCTATCGCGTATAGCTACGTGATAAGTGCCCGCTGTTAAGCCTGTAAACACATTAGTGTCTGACCATACAGCACTTGTTGGAGTAGGTGGTGTAGTACTTACATAGTACTGATATCCACCCCAACCGCCTGTAGCATTGGTAATCTCTATCTCACCATTATCATAATTTGGTGCACTTAAACAAGTGATAGAATGAACACTAATACTTGCTGTAAGAGCAACATCAGCTTCTGATATATTAAAGGTATAAGTTTGTACGCAACCTGTACCACTACTTGTTACTGTCATTGTATAAGTAGCTGATTTCAAGCCTGTAATTGTAAAGGTAGGATTAGCTCCTGATACAGCTGGTACTGTAGGCGGTGTTACTCCTCCTGAAGCTACCAAGTTCACAGTATAGTTATGTGTGCTTACTGTATTACTCAATGTGAAGGTAGCTATACCATCGTTATTGCCTTTACAAGTAACGTTCTTAATTTGTGGATTCACAATGCGGAACGTATTTGGATCTGGTGCTACATACAACGCTTTCACTACACAATCTGTACCTGCGTGACCTATCCAGAACGTATAAGTTTGCTTAGGATTTACAGAGAACACATTACTTGTTGTCCAAGGTGCTCCTGCACTTGGTGGTACAGTAGGCTGATTAACTCCCATATAGTAACGCAATTCACTTTGTGTAAGTGGAGGCATACCTGGTGCAGCTACTATATCCACTTTCACTTGTATTGGAGCGTTACAAGTTGGTGTTCCTTGTACGGTTACACTCACTTGTTCTGGGTCTAATGCCTCAAAAGGTTTAATCATTTGGGTAGTAGTAGTAGCACAGCCATTCATATCGGTAGCCGTAATGGTTACTACTCCACCGCGAATGTCTCCCACCGTGAAAGTATTGCCTGTACTAGTGATAGTACCTGCAGGACTTGTATATACGAATTCTACTGTATATGGTGGGGTACCTCCACTGATAGCTCCATTAGGTACACTAATAGTAGCTTGCTGTGCTGTACCACTCGCTGTACAAGCAAACTGTTGTGTCACAATTTGTGTACTGCTAATAGTTACTGGTTTAGGTTCTGCAACTGTTACTGTATAAACTGCTTGACAGCCATTAGCGTCTACTGTAATTGTGTATACGCCTGCTTTCAAATTACTGTAAGTTCTTGTAGCAGCTGTCCAAAGAGGTGTAGAACCAGCAGGACCTACAATAGGTACATTCGTATAGTTAAATGTTCCTATAGTAGCGTTCTTCTCAGTGATGTAAATCTCACCATCATTACCTCCACTACAAGTTACTGATTTCACTGCAGTTTCTATTTGTGGTAACTCTGCTGGCAACACGGTTATAGTCTTAGTAAAGGTGTTGCAACCTGCTGAGGCATTAATATCAGTTACTGTTACGGTATAAGCACCTGCTGTAGTGATATTATTTACCTTAGCCTCATATCTACCACTCACTTGTGGGATAGCTGTAGAAGGTACTGTATAACCTGCAGGACCTGTAATAGCATAAGTATAATTACCGGTTCCTCTGTCTACTTTTATAGTAATTTCAGCATTACCTGTCGCACCACAACCTAAGGCTTTAGTAAGTGATGCTTCAGCTTCTAAGTTGGCAGTAACGGTATAGGTAAGTGTTGCTATACAGCCTGTCGCCTTATCGCGGATTTGCAAGTCGTAAGTACCTGCTACCAAGTTGCCAAAAGTACGACTTGCTTGGTAATCTAAACCTCCGTCTATTGAGTATTCATAACCGTTGAGTTCTGTTCCTGTAGCCGAAGTACCAGAGCCTGCTGGTGCTTTCGCTTGTGGTTCAATAGTCAAACTGATAGAACCATTCACACAACCCATTAGTGTAACTTTATTAATCTTAGGTGCTGGCTGTACTGTAAGGGTATGAGTACCGAGATCTGCACTACAACCAAATTGGTCTTCCATTGTTAACTTCACAGCGAACGAATATGGTAAAGCTGGGTTAACAGGCATTGGTGGAGTTGCTATATTATCCTTAATAATCTGTACTCTTGAGTTTCCTGTTGCTATTGGCACCGTAAAGCTTACACCTGGAGTTACAGGAGTTACTTTATATGTATAAGTACCTCCACCTCCTGATGGATTCAACACCTCTAATACACCGTTCTTATCACAAGTAATTTGCGTACTTGCTGATACGGTAGCAGTAAGAGTACCTAACTCTCTAATATGAGCATCACGACTACCCCATACACAAGTACCTTCTGTTACTACCACATAGTAAGTCTTGTTAGGTGCTAAGCTATGAGGTCCTGCTGGGGTAACGTTCGTAGCATCATTACCTGGTGCTGGCATTACAGCAGTACCATTCACAATTGGATTACCTAAACCTGCTCCTGGTGTTTTTTCATATAACACCCAAGTAAGTGGTGTACCCGCTGGAGAACCTCCTGTGTATTGTGACTCACGGTGGATTCTAAAGGTAGCTTGTCCTTGACCTCCGTGGCAAGCAGGTTGTGGCGAAACAATCACTGTCATTGCCGGTGTAGCTACATTAGCATAAATATCACCAGTAAATTCAGTTTCACAATTATTTGCATCTATCACTCCAAAAGTATAAGTCCTACCTACTATCAAGTTAGTAAATACATAGGTGCCTGATGGAGTAGGTGCTGACCAAGCTCCTCCATTTACATTATATCGGAAAGGAGGATTACCTGTACTCACAGTTACTGTAGCAGTAAAGTAAGTCTTACCTGCTGTAATACAACCTAAGCGGAAATCTCCTATATCAGTAGTTACACTCACTGTTCCTAACGGACGTGGCACTACATAATCTATTGCACTTGTACTACAAATATCGGAACCTCCTAATGCTGGACGAGTAGCAAAGCGCACCCGTACTGTTTTACCCGGCTCAGTCACCCCTGATATAGGTGCTGAAGTATATGGGTTGGTTGGCATTGGATGCCAAGTACCTCCATTATAGTTATAATATATTTGGTTACCTCCTGCTCTATAAGCATTCCACGCCTCGTTAGACATTGTAAGAGTAAGTGATACTGCTTGACCTGCAGTAATACAATCTCCTGGGCTAGATGGTACTGTAATGCTAGCAGTAAGTGCTGGCATATCTTGTAAGGTAACATTTTTACTTGTACTACAACCGTAACGGTCGGTTACAGTAATAGAGTAAGCTCCTGCTACCAAGTTGTCAATTGTATAAGTATTAGTTGCAATACCTGTGAAAGTAGCAATTACTGGAGTACCTGCATTACCGTAACGTACAGTAAAGTTAGCATCACCGGTAATATGCTTCACTACTATCTTACCGTTACCTGAACCCTGACAAGTAGGTGTGATTGTTTCAGTATCGAAGGTAACAGCTGGTACTTTGCGTACCCCTACTTCGTGACGTTTCACACAACGATCAGACTTCACAAATACAGTATAAGTCTGTACTGAACCTGTGATAGTAGGCACATTGTAAGTATTGGTAGTTCCAAAAGTTCCTGCTGTAACAGTAGTTACTGAACCTTGAGCAAAAGCATAGGTATAATTACCATCTCCTCCTGTTGCAGTTACTTCTATCTTACCTGGCACACAACTTTCGTTAGTTACCTTCACACTGGTGTTCAAAGTAGGACGAATAACAATATTCTGTACCGCACTACAACCGTATTGGTCAGTAACGGTTACTCTATAGCTTCCTTGAGTAAGACCAGTGAAGGTATGATTAGTAACTCCTGCTGCTAAAGTTACAGGAGTACCGTTGTTCAATTTCACTTTATAACCACCATTACCCGCATTTATTTTCACGGTTACCTCACCTGTATTGCCTCCTTGGTAGCAATCAGTAGCCGAAAGAGTAAAGTTTACAGTTTGTGGGGTAGGTATATTCAAGTTACTTGCTAAAGTAGCCTCACAACCATTTTTATCTATTACCTTAAAGTTTACACTTCCTGCAGGTATATTGCTAAAAATAGGTGTAGTTTGTGTCCTACCTGCTCCACCTCCTACTGTATACTGATAACGATAAGGTGGTACACCTCCATTTGCTATAAGGGTTACACGTGCTTGTTGTCCGTTAGAACACATTGCAGGTTCAGTAATAGTAGCACTAAGAGTAAGCTTAGCAGGTTGTGTAATAGTAACAACACGAGTTACTTTACAGTTACCACTGTGGTTAAATTCTATGATGTGATTACCTACTGATAGGTTAGGGATTACTATGGTACCCGCTGTTTGGTTTGAGAAAATAGGAGCTCCTCCATCTACTACTACATTATAATTACCAGCGCCTATGTTTTGTACCTTAAAGGTTACTTTTGCTGTTCCCGTTCCATAACAAGTTACATCTGTCTTAGCAGTCATTTCTGCTTTAAATTCTCTATCACCTGGTATAGTAATAACCTTAGTCATTTCTTGCCAGCACACATCTGGTCTTTGGTATACAAATATATCATCCACCAAGAAGTCACAGCCCCAATCAGCCCAACTATTAGTACGTATTTCTACTCTTATAGAAGTAGCTCCTTTAGGATCTAATTCTCCTTCAAATTTCACCCAGTTATTAGGATCGTTGTGGTGTGCTAATTTACCTGAATTCTTAAAGTCTAACACTTGATTATTAGCCTTGTTCACCAAGCGTATTTGTACGTCTGGTTCTTGAGCTCCTTTATGAGGTTTAAACAAGTTGTATAAGTACATCTCGTATTGTACTTTCCTATGAGGGTCTACATCATTTACATCTTTCCAATACAATACGTCTTGGTTTCTTACATTTCCTATATCCACTATCAAGAAACGATCTTCAGGATTTCCTGAACGTGGGTTAGGATGTGTCCATATACCTGATACCCCCGCACGGTCTACGTCCCCTATTGATATAAATCGAGAGTTCTTATTACCCACTACATAGTGTCCTGGACCTGCTGGGAAGGTAATAAATCTGGCACAAGTCAAGAAGGGTGATATATTAGAAATACACTTATCTTTACCAGTACCAAAGTCTTCTTTTATAATAGCATTACTTGGCGATTGGTTCAAATCTCTATAACGTACCGTTACGGTATAAGTCCCCGGTGCTAAGCCTGCAATATTGGCAATTCTACCTTTTGCCTTTTTACCATTTACTTCATACTCATAATCGTAAGAGGTAGGTGATGAAGTCCTAAACTGTACAGTAGCTTTACCGTTACAATCAAAGTCAGTAGCTGTATAGGTAAATCCTGCTGGTTCTGGAATAACGGGGTCTACGGTTACTTGCAATGGCAATTCACAACCTCTTGCATCTTTTATATATACGGTATGTCTACCTGTTGGCAACCAACCTTCTGATGAAGAAGTATAGTTACCATCATATTTATACGAATATGGAGGCTGACCACCCGATACGTTAGTAAACTTAATCTTTGCTTTACCTGCTGTAGGTCCTGTTTTACCACAACCTATAAGCTCTGCTACACCCACAAATCCTTTAAGTTCAGAGGGCGCATCACTAATATTTCGTGTTGTCTCATACGTACAGTTATTTGCATCTACTACTTTTACAGTATAAGAACCTGGTCGCAAGTTTCTAAATTCTTTTGAAGTACCTCCTCCTAGGTTACTACCATTTACGTAGAAAGTAAATGGTGCTTTACCTCCTGTTACAACTACAGATATAGAACCATTATTAGTACCCTTACACAATACGTCTGTAGAGGTTACATTAGCAGTTACAGCTGCTGGTGCTCTAAGTGTGGCCGAAGATTCTACCCTACAATTATTGCTGTCAAGTACTACTATCTTATAAGTACCTACCTGAGCAGTTTCATATACTACGGTATTATTAGCTGGCACAGCAGTTTTTCCTACTACGATGCCTCCACCTACTTTTTCTATAGTATAAGTATAAGGCGTTGTACCTCCTTTTACTTTCAAGGTAATTCTTCCCTTGCGTTCATTTTCATTTCTTCCACAGGCAATATCCTTGGCTACTTGTGCTCCTGAGCCATCTATCACTATAGGAGTTGTTAAAGCCTTACTATAAGTAGCGGTACAACCATATTTATCTATAACAGTGAAAGTATGGTTACCTACTCCTAAACCTGTGAATGTATATTTAGTACCATTTTGGGTCGCCTTAGTCACTCCGTTGAGTTGGAATGTATAAGGTGCATTATTTCCTCCTCCTGCTACTGTCACTTCTACTTCCACTTTTGCTTGTGAAGTAGTAGCTGTACAGAAGTCGTTAGCTGTACCCGAAGTACCTCTCAAACTAATAGTATTCGGACTCACCACATTGAAAGTAGCGTCTTTAGTACAGTTATTAGCATCTTTCACTACCACCCTGTAAGTACCTGCTTGTGTAATTACAAACTTAGGATTGTTAGAGCCCGTTATTCTTGTAGCACCTCTATATAGTTCATAACTATAAGGAGCACTACCACCATTGGCAGTAACAGTTACCTCTACACGTGATGGGTTACAACCTATCAATACATTGTTAGGTACTGAAACAGTAATAGCTACAGGGTTAGCAATATTGAAAGTACGCGTTGCCTCACAATTAGGATTATTTTGTTCTGCACGTATTTTCACGGTATGAGCACCCGCAGGTATGTTATCCCATCTGAAAGGATTACCTGTGGTAGCTACAAAACTACCTGTTCCATCTTTTTGTACGTAATAGGTAGTAGGGGCATTTTTCAAGCCTATTTGGTAACTACCTTGCTCTCCATTACATTTAGGTTGCGTAATCTTTTCAGTAGCAGGGTCTACGTCGAAAGCCTTGTCGTTAGCAATTGTTACAGTAGTTGTATAGGTAAAGCCACAAGCCTTTGGCTCTTGGTAGAGGTAGATATCGTCTACAACCAAGTCATTTCCGCTTTCTATCAAACTATAAGAACGTACAACTGCTATAAGTTTAGTATGATTTCCTGGGTTTAATGGTCTTGGCGTTACTGTCCAATCATCTGCTTTACGAGCTCCTCTAATAGGTGGTGTAATGCGATAGCTATCCAAAGGTGTTCGGGCATCTATAGCTGCTTGGTCAGTATAAAGTTCTATCGCAATATCCGGAGCTCCCACAGGATAACGAGGGTCATTAAATCTCAACATATTCATCAAAGCTATTGAGAAAATAACCTCTTTACCTGGAATCAAATCCTCTATGGGTCTCTGATAAAGTATTGCCCCCTCTTGTCCTAAGATTTTACCAATATTTACAAAGAGCATACGTCCATTAGCCAATTCTGTGTGGTCATTAGGTTGCATCCAAGCAGGATTATTAGGATTTAGTCTTTGTGATACTACGTATTCACCATCAGCAACGTATGGGCCTTCATAGTTTATACCACTAGGCCAAGGTTGCCCATAACCGTTTCTAGGCATTGAACCATCTTGCAATTCAAGATAGTATTTCTTGTTAATATATTCATTACCACCATTGCGCCCTGTACCGAAGTCCTCAAAAAAGAGTACGTTTTTAGAAGGTGGATTGGCATCTGCATACTCAATAGTAATAGTATGTACACCTGGTGCAAGATTCTTAAAGTTATTATCGGTTGTAGGCTGACCGTCTACGTAATATTTATATTTGTAATTATTTTTGTTATTAGTAATCGTAAGAGAACCGCGTCCTTGGCAGTCGTAAGTAATTTGCGAAGGAGTAAAGGTTGGTTCTGGAATTCTTGGGTCTACAGTTACCTTTATGTTTTCACGAGTACAACCTATCGCATCGCGTACTGCCATATTATAGGTGCCTGGTGACATCCATTTTTTCTTATCGGTAGTCCAGTTACCATCACCAAAATTAAATTCATAAGGTTGTTTCCCACCTTGTACGTTCGAGAAACGAACGAGGGCTTTACCGGCATTAACTCCTGTGTCACAACCTACCAATTCTTCTACCCCTGCTGAAGCAATAAGGTTACCTCCCACAAAAGAAGGAATAGTAATAGTGGCTCCTGTAACTGTACATAAAGCGCCTGCTCCTCCGTTACCATAGCGTAATACAGGGGTATAGCTTCTTCCCGTTTGTAAGTTCGGAAACTCACGCCCTGATTGGAAGTTCACTCCGTCTATACTGTATTGTAATACGTTATAGCTGGAAGCATTAGTAGGTTCATTAATAGTTATCTTTGCTCTATCACCACAGTTTTGTACAGTATAGTTGGCTGTGATAGCAGGTGTAGGCAAAGTATTCACAGTAGCCGAAGCTTCAGCAATACAGCCATTATCGTCTATCACCTTAAAGTTTTTCACCCCTGCAGTAGTAAAGGTAAAGTCGTAATAACTATTTGCGAAGTTATTTTGGTAGGAAGCTCCTCCATCGTTACTATAGCCATAGCCATTAGGTTTGTTAGTCTTTCCTCCCTCAGCAGTTACACGCACTATAGCACTGCCACAGCTCAAGTGTCGCAATACCGAAGCCGTAGCTTTAAGGTCTGGCACTTTATCAATACGCACACTAGTAGTAAATTTACAACCATCTGGGCTCGTTACCTCTATATAGTAATTACCAGCAGTAAACTGGTTAGTAATATTTAAGTCGGTAGTATTGGTAACCGTAGTATAAGCCACTCCACCTGTAGCGTTGTTATTGCGAATAGTATAAGTAAAAGGTGGATAAGGGTTACCGCTAAGTTGTACGCGTATACCTCCCTTGCTGGTACTGCAAGCCATAGGTGTAACGCTAGCAGTCATCGCAGGAGTTCGTTTGTTTATTTGTATTGATTTTTCAAAAATACAAGGTTGTGTAGTAATGGTAGTAGTAAGTACTTGGCGTACGTACACGGTATAGTTGTCTGGAGTTACTATATCAAATACATTACTGCTTTGATAGCTTTTCACCCAGCTAGTAGAACCTGTTTTCTTCAAACCGTATTCATATCCTGCTGGCACCCCATTTACAGTAATACTACCGTTTTTATTACAAATAAGGTCTCGACCTACCAATTGTGGGTCTACATTGTTTTTGGTAATACGGAAATAGTAATAAGGCGACACACAGTTGCCATAAGTAACTACCAAACGGTATACTCCTTCATCTCGCAAAGTAATGTCTCCACTATTTCCTATATCTGTCCAGTTACAGTTATAGTTGTCGTTAGAAGGCGGACACTCTTTGCTTAGGGTAGGTGGTAAAGCTCCACAAGAGCCCAATTTTTGCCACTGATAAGCTGTAGCCCCAGTAATTCTAAGACTTACAGGCACTGTAGTACTACCCCCGCACAAATACACTTGTGGATACTCAGTACCCCCTGTATCTGCACAGATGTACACCTCACCATTTAGTTTCCTTTTCGAAAGCAAATCTTTAATAGGGTGTACTGCATTAGCATAAGCATTAGGGTTCACAGTGTGTTCTTCGTACATTGTAGCACAACCTGCTTTACTCTTCGTTACTTTATACACACCTGGTTCACTTACTACTAAGGTGCGTGAATTACCTCCTGTAGTACCTCCGCCTACTTTTTCCCATTTGTAAGAGTCAAAGTTAGCTCCTGCCTCTAAGGTAACCGTGCGCTCACACAATACCGTAGTAGCTTTAAACATACAGTTGGTAAAATCAAGGTCTACAATAAAGTTAGACGGTCCTTCTACCCCACCGTTACAAGCTGTAAATTGTGTATTGAAGCTACCTGCTGTTAAGGGTGTCGATGGGTTAGACACTCCTTTATAGCTTGCTGAGGCTCTATTTTCTACTACATTAGAACACGCATCACGCCATTTGTTACAGTCGTTCACTACTTTTATACCAAAAGAAAGTTCCTGTACGGTAGTTCCTTTCTTCACTAAGCTCTCAGGAATATTAAATGTAAGTTTACGAGAGGCTGGTATATAAGTATAGCTTACCCCTAATGGCATCGAAATATTTGCTGTCGTAGCATCAAAATCTTGTAAGTTTACAGGAAGTATATCAGTAATCTGTACATCTTTAGCATCGTCATTCCCTATATTTTGGAAACGTATTTTATAACGTAACGACTGACCCATTTGCACATTTTGCCCTGTAATATCGGCACCTGCACTGCTGAGCACGCGTTTCTCCATTACAATATGGGGTGCTATCACTTCCACGTTAAAAGCAAACATAAAAGGATAGTAAGCATCTTGGTCCGAATAGGGTCTAAAAGAAGTAGAAGTATCGTTATTATCTAAAAAAGTTTTGCCACTATTAGCCAACTCAAAAACACCAGCATCAAACCCTAATAGGTTTTTTGAAGCCGGTCTACGATGATAATTAATACCGTTTTCATCAGTAATAGTACTATTGAAAAAATTATTAGCAGGACGACCAGGAGCTGATAGTGCCTCATATCCCCAAGTATTTCTTTTTTTCATTGTGAGCTGGTCTCCAGAAATACCTAATTCACCTTCCAAAGCTGCAAAACCCACTTTGGCTCTCACCGGACCAGTAGGCACAGTTTTAAACCCTGAAATATTAATGATAGGATTATTGTCTCTATTTACTACTGAAAAACCGTCAAACAAGGTAATATTACGGCTCTCACGAGCTAAATCTTCATATACTATTACTAAATTCCAACCTGCGGCATACCCTGCACCAGAGTCTTCAGTACCGAAAGGGGCTTGCATATCGGCAACAGTGTAAGTAGCTCCTATATTTGTAAGTAAATTAGTGACATCGGCACGATATATATATGCTCTTTGCCCTTTGGCTGGATTACCCCAGCCTGTAGAGCTCACAATATCATTACCATCATATACTTTATGACCTACAAGATTGTGATAAGCTCCATTACCTACTTTAAATTTTACCTGACCAAATTTTGATCTTTCCAAACGAGGATTACGCTGGTTGTCTACCCTTTCTTGTGTATAGGCGG
>ERZ773100.128-NODE-128-length-45415-cov-5.409392_pt1 | contig 45415 bp, 35 predicted proteins | sample MGYA00511119_ERZ773100 | MGnify/ENA primary metagenome ERZ773100 (study PRJEB29015, sample SAMEA2738000) | human oral metagenome | biome: human oral; feature: human-associated habitat; material: dental | place: China | collected 2111 ...
TCAATAGGGAGCTTGAACCACCCATCTTTATCGGGAGTACCATCGGCTTCTTTCCACAACGTGTCATAACTAAAACTGAGTTTGTGCAACCATTCTATATGAATAAAGTGTTTTTTGTTATGTGCTTGAATTTTACTGCCTACGCCATACAAAGCGGCACAACCTAATTGCTTGCTAAGTTCCTGAATGATAAATACCATCAAAGCTTTAGGACGAAGAGCATACATTTGTTTTTGTAGTTCTTTGATAGCATTCTCAGTTTCGGCACTTTTGTTACCTTGTACACAGCCTATACGACATACCCATCCCTCATTTTCTTTGTCAATCACAAAAGAAGCTTCACAGATAGCCTCCTGATAACTATCACAATGCAACGAGACCACCAATTCCCCCTCTTTGCGGAAACGTTCATTGTATCCGAGGTATATTTGTCCCTTTTCGCTGTTGTATTTCATTGTGAACTCAGCCAATTTGATAGGCTTTTCTTCTTGGATAACACGCGTCAAAAAAGGCTGTTGCTTGATAAAAGCATAACAACTCAGCAAGGCTTTAGTTCGTTCTTTCTTGCCCCATTTGGTAGACATATACACCCTAAAAGGCTTAAAATAAATACGAGGACGGTGTGAAAGCACCCATTTATACTCTTCTGATTGTATCAAACTGAACCATTTTTTAGCAAATGGGATGTTTAACAAAGTGTGGAAGAGTATCTTGTTCTTTTGTTTTTTGATGTATTTAGGATTCTCATTCGAAAATCCTTGCTCTGTGAGTTTAAGAGCATCGTGTAGCAACTCTCTTATCGTCATTATATCTTACTTCTATTTACTTATTCTTCAATCCATTGTGTTACTTCATCGCTAGAAGGTAAGGTTTTAGGGTCGATTACCTTTTCTAATTTGCCGTTTCGTCCGATGAGATATTTTTGAAAATTCCATTTTACTTTAGAATCTTCTACACCGTTTTTCGCTTTCTGGGTAAGAAACTGATATAGAGGGTGCATATTCTTTCCTTTTACCGATATTTTGCTCATCATCGGGAATGTTACTCCATAGTTAATACTGCAAAATGAAGCAATTTGTTCGTTACTACCAGGCTCTTGTCCTAAGAAATTATTAGCGGGGAATCCTATAATGATAAAATCCTTTTCCTTATACTGCTGATAAAGTGCTTCGAGTTCTTTGTATTGAGGGGTGAGACCACATTTTGAGGCAGTGTTTACAATCATTACTTTCTTGCCTTTGAGGTCGGCAAGGGCAAAGGGTTTACCGTTGATATCTTCTACAGTAAACTGATAAATAGTTTGATTATCAGCGTTATTTTGTGCTTGTAGGTTTTCCATAATGAGGGTGAATAAAGTGATGATAAAAATGAAGTATTTCATAGAAAAATTAAAATTTGTGGCAAAGTTACGCAAAAGGTTTGATTTATTAAAGAAAAACTTTATATTTGCCCAAAAATTAATAACTATGTTTTCAGAAAAAGCTTTTAAAATATTTGAAGAAAGTATCGCGCAATACCATATTGCCGACGATGTATATCAGCCTTTTGTAAACCCTTATCCGTCAACCGACTTGCTCAATCACTTGCTTTATCGCAAGAACTGGATTGACACCGTGCAATGGCATTACGAGGATATCATTCGCGACCCGCACATCGACCCAGTGGTAGCCCTCGACCTCAAACGCAAAATCGACGCTTCTAACCAAGACCGCACCGATATGGTAGAGTATATAGATAGCTACTTTTTAGACTTGTATAAGGAGGTGAAACCACTTCCTGAGGCTACTATCAACACCGAGAGTCCTGCGTGGGCAGTGGATAGGCTTTCGATTTTAGCACTGAAAATCTATCATATGCAGGAAGAAGTAAACCGCCCCGATGCCACCCCTGAGCATCGCACTAAATGCCAAGAAAAACTGAATGTACTCCTCGAACAGAAAAAAGACCTCTCTACTGCTCTCAACCAGCTTTTAGACGATATCGCCACTGGCAGAAAGTATATGAAGGTGTATAAACAAATGAAAATGTACAATGATGATGAATTGAACCCAGTGCTGAGAGGAAGTAAATAAGAGATAATAAAAACTGCCCCAAACTATTCTGAGGCAGTTTTTTTATTTGCTAATTTTCAAATTTGCTAATTAACGAATACTTGCTTTGAGGTATTCTCTATTGAGGCGTGCGATATTTTCAAGTGAAATACCTTTAGGGCATTCTACTTCGCAGGCACCAGTATTGGTACAGTTACCAAAACCTTCGTGTTCCATTTGGTTTACCATATTGAGTACGCGCTCGGTAGCCTCTACACGACCTTGAGGAAGGAGGGCAAATTGCGATACTTTGGCAGCCACAAACAGCATAGCCGAAGAGTTTTTACAAGTAGCTACACAAGCTCCACAACCTATACAAGCCGCAGCGTCCATAGAGCGGTCGGCATCGCGTTTAGGGATAGGAATAGCGTTGGCATCTTGTGTATTACCTGAAGTATTTACAGAGATATATCCTCCTGCTTGTTGAATACGTTCAAAAGCAGTTCTATCTACCATCAAGTCTTTGATAACAGGGAAAGCAGTAGCGCGCCAAGGTTCAATAGTGATGGTATCACCATCTTTGAACATACGCATATGCAACTGACAAGTAGTTACCCCACGGTCGGGTCCGTGAGCTTCCCCATTGATGAAGAGAGAGCACATACCGCAAATACCTTCACGGCAATCGTGGTCGAATGCTACAGGTTCTTCTCCTTTTTCAATGAGTTGTTCGTTGAGTACATCCAACATTTCCAAAAAAGACATATGGTCTGAAATGTTGGTTACTTTATAATCTACCATACGACCTTTCTCTTGCGAGTTTTTTTGTCGCCACACTTTGAGTGTTAGGTTCATCGTTGCCATATCTTTCTATTTATAACTACGTTGTTTCAATTCAATATCTTTAAATACGAGAGGTTCTTTATGCATTACCTCTTCACTAGGATTGTAGGTATTCACTACTTCTTTAGGATTACCAGTGTATTGCCAAGCGGCTACATAAGCATAGTTTTTGTCGTCGCGGAGAGCTTCCCCATCAGGAGTTTGATACTCTTCGCGGAAGTGACCACCACAAGACTCATTACGCTCTAAAGCGTCTTTAGCAAATAACTCACCAAGTTCAAGGAAGTCGGCTACACGACCCGCTTTTTCAAGCTCTACATTCATACCAGTGAGTTCACCAGGTACTTTTACGTTTTTCCAGAAATCTTCGCGTATTTCGCGTATTTCTTTGATAGCTTCTTTCAAGCCTTCAGCATTACGCGCCATACCTACTTTATCCCACATCACTTTACCAAGTTTTTTGTGGAAGTAATCTACAGAGTGGGTACCTTTATTGTTGATGAAGTAAGCCAAACGCTCTTTTACGATGCGTTCTGCTTCGTCAAATTCAGGGGTATCAGTAGGGATTTTACCGGTACGGATATCAGCGGCTAAGTAATCGCCAATAGTGTAAGGTAATACAAAGTAACCATCGGCTAAACCTTGCATCAAGGCAGAAGCTCCTAAGCGGTTAGCTCCGTGGTCGGAGAAGTTTGCCTCACCGATAGCATAACAACCAGGGATAGTGGTCATCAAGTTGTAATCTACCCAAATACCACCCATAGTGTAGTGAGTAGCAGGATAAATCATCATTGGTGTTTTATAAGGGTTTTCGGCTACAATCTTTTCGTACATTTGGAAAAGGTTGCCGTATTTAGCTTCTACGATTTTTTCACCACGTTTTGTAACTTCTTCTTTAGTAGGTTCTACACCGTGGATTTTACATTGTTCTTTACCATAACGTTCGATAGCAGAAGAGAAATCCAAATAAACAGCTTCACCTGTTTCGTTTACACCATAGCCTGCATCGCAACGCTCTTTAGCAGCACGTGAAGCTACGTCACGAGGCACGAGGTTACCGAAAGCAGGATAACGGCGTTCCAAGTAGTAATCGCGGTCTTCTTCAGGGATTTCAGTAGGTTTTTTGCGTTTTTCGCGTATCGCTACTGCATCTTCCATTTTCTTAGGCACCCAAATACGTCCGTCGTTACGCAAAGATTCTGACATCAAAGTTAATTTAGACTGATAGTCACCTGAACGAGGGATACAAGTAGGGTGGATTTGAGTGAAACAAGGGTTAGCAAAGTAAGCCCCTTTTTTGTGGATTTTCCAAGCTGCGGTAGCATTAGAGCCCATCGCATTGGTTGAAAGAAAGTATACGTTACCATAACCACCAGAGGCGATAACCACCGCGTGAGCAGAGTGGCGTTCAATTTCACCAGTAACAAGGTTACGAACGATTATACCACGAGCTTTGCCGTCTACGATTACCACATCGAGCATTTCGTGGCGGTTGTACATATCAATTTTACCACGAGCAATTTGGCGATTCATTGCGGCATAGCAACCGAGCAAAAGCTGTTGTCCTGTTTGACCTTTGGCATAGAAAGTACGAGAAACCAATACCCCACCAAAAGAACGGTTGTCTAAGAGTCCGCCGTAATCACGAGCAAAAGGCACGCCTTGAGCCACACATTGGTCGATAATATTGCCAGATACTTCAGCAAGGCGATATACGTTAGCCTCACGAGCGCGGTAGTCACCACCTTTTACAGTATCGTAGAACAAGCGATAGTTAGAGTCGCCATCGCCCATATAGTTTTTAGCGGCATTGATACCCCCTTGAGCAGCGATAGAGTGCGCACGGCGAGGAGAATCTTGGTAAGCGAATGCTTTCACGTTATAGCCTAATTCAGCAAGGGTAGCTGCAGCCGAACCACCAGCCAAACCAGTACCTACCACAATCACGTCGATATTACGTTTGTTAGCAGGATTTACGAGGTTGATATGGTCTTTATATTTCGTCCATTTGTCCGCTATAGGACCTTCAGGAATTTTAGAATCTAATGTACTCATAAGATTAAGCTGTTAAAAATTTAATGTAATGGAAGAGGGCGATGAAGATAAAGCCTCCACAGATAATGTAAGAATACCAATTGCCAACGCAGCTGATAAACTTTTTGCGCTCATCGTCTTTCCAGCCCATAGATTGGAAAGATGATTGAAAGCCGTGTAGCAAGTGCAAAGCCAAAGCGATAAAGGCTAACACATAAATAGCCACACGCACAGGGTTGTGGAATTTCTCTACTAATTCTTCGTAGTAGCGGTCGGGGTTTGGAGGTAATTGCTCGATGTACTTGTAGTTCATTTCGCCTACCCAAAAATCATAGAGGTGCAACCCTAAGAAGAGAAGAATCACCACTCCTGTGATAATCATATTACGAGACATCCAAGTGGAGTTAGCCCCCCCATTATAGCTGTAATATGCCTCACTACCACGAGCTTTTCTGTTTTGGATTTCCAAGACAAATCCCATAATGAAGTGGAACAACACCCCAGCGAGCAATACAGGTTGCATAGCAAACTGAATAAGAGGATTGGTGCCCATAAAATGAGATAGCTCGTTGAAAGTACTCTCGCTAATCACAGAGGTGAAGTTTACCGCAAAGTGAATGATTAGAAAGAGAATGAGAAAGAGTGCCGAAAGAGCCATCGTCACCTTTCTTGCAACAGATGTTTTAAATAATCCTGCCATTCGTTTTATAGTTTTTTTTATATATTTACGTTAAATAATTTCGCTACAAAAGTAAGGCATTTTTATTACCTATACAACAAAAATTATACAAAAACCTTAATTTATATTCGGTTTAAAGAAGAAGAAAAGAGTTAGTAGCCGAAATCGATTTATTAAGAGGAGATTAATATTTTGTATTGCTTTTTTTGTTCTTTATAATTTTGTTCTTCTCAATCTTAAAGCATTACTTATAACACTTACAGAACTAAAGCTCATTGCTAAGGCACCCAACATAGGAGAAAGCAAGATACCAAAGATAGGGTATAGCACCCCTGCTGCTACAGGTATACCTACGCTGTTATACACTAACGCAAAGAAAAGGTTTTCGCGTATGTTTTTCACCACCGCTTTGCTGAGTTTTTTGGCTTTTACAATTCCGCACAAGTCGCCTTTTACCAAGGTGATTTTTGCACTTTCTATGGCAATATCAGTGCCATTACCCATTGCAATACCCACATTGGCTTGTGCCAAAGCAGGTGCATCGTTGATACCATCGCCTGCCATTGCTACGATTTTACCTTCCGCTTGCAAACGCGCTACTTCCTCTTGCTTGTTTTGAGGAAGCATTCCCGCTTTGTATTGAGTGATACCTATTTCTTTGGCTACTGCCTCAGCTGTAAGCGGATTATCGCCGGTGAGCATCACGATTTCTACCCCTAAGTCTTGCAACTCTTGTATCGCTTCAGCAGTAGAAGCTTTTACTTTATCGGTTATGGCGACTGCCCCTATTACTTGGTTTCCTACGACTACAAGTGAAACTGTCTTTCCTTGCGCTTGCTCCGCTTTTACAGCAGTGCTTACTTCTTCCGGCAAAGCAATATTGAGTTCTTCTATTAGGCGTTCGTTGCCAAAGAAATAATCTTTTCCTTCAAAAGAGGCTTTTACTCCTCTGCCCGCTAAGGCTTCAAAGTGGGTGAAAGGTAAGGAAGTAATGCCTTGTGCTTGAGCATACGCATTGGTAGCTTTGGCAAGCGGGTGTTCGCTATGCTTGTTAAGACTGTAAAGCGTTTGTAGCAAGTCTTTTTCGGTAGTATCGCCAAAAGTGAGCACACGACTCACACTGGGTTTACCTTCGGTGAGGGTACCCGTTTTATCTACAACCAAAGTATTAACACGGTTCATCACTTCTAAGGCTTCAGCATTGCGTATCAAGATACCGTTTTGAGCCCCTTTGCCTACGCCTACCATTACCGACATAGGGGTGGCTAAACCGAGTGCGCAAGGACAAGCGATAATCAATACTGCTACGGCATTGAGCAGGGCGTATACGTAAGCATTTTCACCTCCAAAAACCGACCATATCACAAAGGTAAGCACTGAAATCCCTATCACAATAGGTACAAAGTAAGAGGCTATCTTGTCGGCTAAATTTTGAATAGGAGCTCTACTACTGCTGGCTTGTTGTACCAACTGTACGATTTGAGAGAGCAGAGTATCGCTACCTACCTTTTCGGCTTGCATCACAAAGGACTGCATACCGTTGAGCGTACCTGCCGATACCTTATTGCCCACTTCTTTTTCTGCAGGAATAGGTTCGCCCGTAATCATACTCTCGTCTATGCTCGCACTACCTTCGGTAATTACACCATCAACAGGGATTTTCTCCCCAGGTTTTACCCGAAGCAAATCGCCTTTTTTCACTTCTTCTATAGAGACGGTTACTTCTTTGCCGTGAATAATTTTAGTAGCTTCATTAGGCGCTAAGTTCAATAGTTTTTTGATAGCGCTTTGAGTACGACTGTGGGCATCGGCTTCGAGGACTTGTCCTAAGAGTACCAAAGTGAGAATCACGGTAGCTGCTTCGAAATACAAGTGTACTGTACCGTGTTCTTTGAATTGTTCAGGGAACATATCAGGGACTAACAGTCCTACTACACTGAAAAGCCAAGCTACACCAGCACCTATCCCTATGAGAGTAAACATATTGAAGCGCAAAGTCTTGATACTGCGCCAAGCTCTTTCGAAGAATATCCAGCAGAAATAAAACACTACGGGTAGTGATAACGCAAACTGCACCCAGTTCCAAGCACTTACGGGCATTAACTCATACAGCGGATTGTCGTGCCACATTCCGCTCATTGCGATGATAAAAATAGGGAGTGTAAAAGCTACGGCACCCCAAAAGTGACGGCGTAACTTTTTGCGCTTTTGCTCTTCCGCACTTTCACCTTCAGGAGCCTCTGTGCTTACTTGCTCTACTAAATCCATACCACATACGGGACAATCACCAGGGTGATCGTAGGTTTTATCACCTTCGCAGTGCATAGGGCAATAGAAAACACCAGAGCCTTTAACTTTTTTGGGAGACTCTTCGTGGTGATGATGTTGTTGCTGAACTCCTCCTACTTGCTCTACCAAGTGCATACCACATACAGGGCAATCACCAGGGTGGTCGTAAGTTTTATCGCCCTCGCAATGCATAGGGCAATAGAAAACACCAGAGCCTTTAACTTTTTTAGGAGACTCTTCGTGGTGATGGTGCTCTGGTACGCTTTGAGAAAGAGTATTTTGGTGAATGCTATAATGAGTACCTTCTAAGGCTTTTTCAAGAGCTTCAAAAGGGATTTCTCTATCGGTTTCGACAGTAGCTTTTTTAGTAGCGAAATCTACGGTAACGGCTGTTACGCCTGCTACTTCAGAGAGTTTTTTTTGTACGGTATTGGCACAACCTGTGCACCCCATACCTTCTATATTGTATTCCATAAATTGTAAATGTTAAAAAGTTATTTGTTTTACATTGCAAAGGTACAACAAAACATCTACTTGGATATTACACAATTTTGTATTTAATTTGTAAGATTTTAAACCTCATCTAAAGACTTACGTTTGTTATCTTTTATCTGCTTGAAAAAGCTAGGGGTGAGTCCTGTAACTTTTTTAAACTGATTGCTTAAGTGCGCTACGCTTGAATAGTTGAGTTGATAAGCTATTTCACTAAGTGTCAGTTCGTCATATACTAAGAGTTCTTTTACTCTCTCAATCTTCTGAGCAATAAAGAATTTTTCAATTGTTCTGCCTTCTACCTCAGAAAACAAACGCGATAAAGCCCCGTAATCTCGACCTAATTCACTGCTGAGTATTTCAGAAAGGTTAAACGATAGTTTGTTGTCTTGCTGATGTACCAAATTGATAATGATAGATTTTATTTTTTCAATAACAACACTTTTCTTATCGTTCATCACCTCAAATCCTAAGGGTAAGAGAGCTTGTTTGATAGCTTGTATCTCATCAGACGAAAGTTCCTGTGTAAAAGTAATTTCACCCAAATTGATGCTTTGTGGTGTTAAGCCTAATGCTTTTAACTGTTCATCGAGTACTATTATACAACGATGGCAGACCATATTTTTTACAAATAACTTTGTCATATATTTCCTTTAAGGATTAAGATATTATAAAGTGCTTAAAAGTGATACCCAAAACCTATATTCATATAGATAGGATACATATCAAAAGTAATTGTTTTAAAGTCCTTTTTAAAGATATTATTTATTCCGTAGGTGAGTTCAGCATTGATGTTGAAATGCTTGAACGCTTGCCAAGAGCCTCCTATTAGTGTGCCCCAATGCCAATGGCGGAGATGATTGCTGAAATCATAAGAGGCTATCTGCCCATTAGTGAAACTTACTTTCTCACCGATAGGACTACCTTCTCGCAAATAACCTTCGGTAACATAGCCTGAGAAATTACCGTCCATACGATAAGAAACGAATGTACCTAAGCGCAGTTTCCAACGATTGGCAAGGCGATAGTTCAGTGATATGGGTAGGGTAACAAATGAACTTTTGTAGGTAGTATGTACATCACCCGTCCAATAGCCCGCCACGTGGTTACCTTGTTCTATAATCTCCATTCCGTAGTTCTTTACATTTGCATCGGTTTCCATACCCTTTTCTTCCAATCGTAAGCTAGCTGAGATACCCCATTTAGGAGTAAGCCATTTGGTTACAGTCCCTTCAAATGAGCCATTAAACTTTGGGCTATATCCTTTTATCTTCCTTATTTCTTTAGGGAGTGGTATTGGGCTTGCACCCCCGATGTTTACGCCGGCTTTTAGCTCGTATTCCCAACCTTTTTCTTCTGATTGTACAAGCGTTTCAGTACGTTCGTTTTGCGCGTATGAAAAACAGCTCAATAGCATTAAGCATATAATAACGATATTCTTTTTCATAACTTCATTATTCATAAGACAATTGCATTTCATCTACATAAAGAGTACTACCTACGGCTGCTGTAAAATCAGCGCCTTTTTCACTGGAACTAAGTACTATAGCGAGACTATACTTTCCTTCTTTTAGTTTTTTAGTATCGATAGAGCGACCTTTTATTGTTTTAAAAGGAATAGAGAACTGTACCCAATTATCGGTTTCTCTCTTGTCGGTTAGTTGTGCCATTAACACTATATTATTGTGCGTTTTGATGTTAGTGCCATCTAAATGAGGTACTTGAGAAGTTACCTCGTAGAACACTGCATAAATATCACATTTGTCTTTTTGGTTAGGTATTACATTGCCATTTTTATCAGTAAGTTTTTCACCAGCTTTGTATTTGTAATATCCTGAGAGATGGGTAGGTTTTCTTTTGAAAGGAATCCCGAAATGAGTAGATTTTGCAGGGGTGAACAAATCTATTTCAAAACTTCCTGTGAAGAGATTACCAGCTGCGATAGGAGCACCAAAAGTTTTTCCTAAAACCCCTGTGCTTTGTGTTACGAGTTTCACGCATTTCCCCCTGTATCCACTCTCACTCTGACTTGTAGGGAACTCATCGGGTTTAGCATTACTGTTGGTAAATTTAAAACCTGCATTTCCGCTACTCCAAGCGATTTCTTGTCCGCTTACTGAGGTATCGTAAAAAGTGTAGTAACCATCAGTAATACGAGCGTTTTCAAAGTGATAGTGAGCGATAATTTCGTTAGTAAGACAACTCACTTTATAAGTTTTCTGCCAATTACCGTCCTCAGAGGTTACCACATAAGTTTGAGGGGTGGAAAAATTACGTGCTGTACCACTGGTAGGACTGATAGTTGCCCCTTCTGTAAGGGTGAAGCGAGGGGCGAGGTTTTTTACTTTATCTAAATCGGTTACGTAGAGTTTTACCTCAGTGTTTTGGATTATGGGCTCACGAATGAGCAGATTGCCGTCGACCTCACAGGTTAGGATATCGGCTTCGGTATTTGGGGCTTCGCTTTTGATACAGCTTTGCAATGTGAATAGCGAGGCTATGGTAATGATGACGCTTTGAAGTTTCATATATGTTGTTCAATGAATTTAGACTGCAAAGGTAGGAAATATTTTTTTAATATCAATAATGCCAGAAATTAGAAAATGAGAGAATTAGAAAATGAGGACATTAGCAAATGAGTAGTGATAAAAATCGTTTATTGACAGGTAAGACTTGTCGGACAAATCGGATAGATTAGAGGGGACGAAAGAAAACGGAGGTTTTCGGAAGAGGGTCGGGGGAGATTTTGGTGAAAAAAGGCTATGAGGAGGGTGGGGTTAGCTTATAGAGAGCTTATAGGAAGTTTATACGAATCTTGGACGATTGGTATAGAAAAGGTATACAAATAATTGATTCATAGCACAATACAACAAGGCTAAAAATGTTAAAATAAGAGTTTCGAGGCGAAAGAAAAGAGAAGAGGCACTAGGCCTTAGGGCATAGGCACTAGGGGGGAGTGTGATGGAAAGGGGCGAATGTAGCGACTCACTTATTCAGTAAGCCCCCGAACCCCCGAAGGGGACAAGCTGGAAAAGGTGACAAACCTCTCCTTTTACACATACCCAGCTATTGCTGGCTACCTTCAAAGGAGGAGTTAATACAATGCTAAGAGGGTGAATGTAGCGAGGCTGAGGTGTGTTTGCTTTGAAAAATAATGGTAGTGTTTTGTTTTCTGAAAAATAAATAGTACTTTTGCCCTTTATTGAAAAAACATATTTAATATATGAAAAATATAGCTGAGAAAGATAAAAAAAACACCTCCGAAGAGAACTTGGAGATTGTAAAAAAGGTGCTTACCAAATATTTGGAAGACAACGGACACCGTAAGACCCCTGAGCGCTATGCGATTGTGAAGGAGATTTACGAATACAACGACCATTTTGACATAGAGACCCTCTATGAAAATATGAAAAAGAAAAAGTATCGGGTGAGTAGAGCGACCCTCTACAACACGATTGAGCTCTTGCTGGAATGTGGTTTAGTGCGCAAACATCAGTTTGGACAAAACCAAGCGTATTACGAGAAATCGTATTTTGACCGTCAGCACGACCACGTAATCCTCACCGATACGGGTGAGATTGTGGAGTTTTGTGACCCTCGTATTCAAGCAATACAGAAAACCATAGAAGAAGTTTTTAACATTAATATTAGCAATCACTCTCTTTATTTTTACGGTACACGCAAAGCAGATGCCCCAAAAGAAGAGAGAGCAACTAAATAAAAGAAACAAAAATGGCAGTAGATTTATTATTAGGTCTTCAGTGGGGAGACGAAGGAAAAGGAAAAATAGTAGATGTCCTTACGCAAAACTACGACATTATCGCACGCTTTCAAGGAGGCCCTAACGCAGGGCATACTCTTGAATTTAACGGTATTAAACACGTGTTACACACTATTCCGTCGGGAATCTTCCACAAAGGTGCTGTAAATATTATCGGCAATGGGGTGGTGATAGACCCTATCATTTTCAAAAAAGAAATAGAGGCACTCGCTCCTTACGAGGTAAATTTGAAACAGAATTTGCTCGTCTCGCGCAAAGCACACCTTATCTTGCCTACCCACCGCCTCTTAGATGCTGCTTCGGAAGCTTCCAAAGGTAAAGCTAAAATAGGTTCTACTCTTAAAGGTATAGGACCTACTTATATGGATAAGACAGGTCGTAACGGCTTGCGCGTAGGCGATATAGAGCTCAGTGACTTTAACGATCGTTACCGTAACCTCACCGATAAACACGAAGAAATGCTCGCTAACTACAAGGTGGATATTCAGTATAACCTACAAGAGTTGGAAGCCGAGTTTTTTGAAGCGATAAAAGTGCTAAAAGAGTTTCAGCTTATCGACAGTGAAGAATACCTATACCAAGCCCTCAAAAAGGGTAAGAAAATACTTGCCGAAGGAGCACAAGGTTCTATGTTGGACATTGATTTTGGTACCTATCCGTTTGTAACCTCGTCGAACACAACGGCTGCCGGAGCTTGTACAGGCTTAGGTGTAGCCCCTCGCAGTATTGGTGAGGTAATAGGTATCTTTAAGGCTTATACTACCCGTGTGGGCAGTGGGCCTTTCCCTACCGAACTGTTCGACGAAGTGGGTGAAACAATGACCCAAGTAGGTCGCGAATTTGGAGCCACTACCGGTAGGCGTCGCCGTTGTGGTTGGCTTGATTTGGTAGCCCTTAAATACGCTGTACAGGTAAACGGAGTTACCGAACTTACAATGATGAAAGCCGATGTGCTCAGCGGTTTTGAGACTTTAAAAGTATGTACGTCATATCTTTATAAAGGAAAAGAAATCAAGCACTTGCCTTACAATATAGAAGAACAGAACGTAACGCCCATATATACGGAACTCAAAGGCTGGCAACAAGACCTTACCAAACTCACCAATTACCAGCAACTCCCCAAAGAACTTTTGGATTATATCAGTTTCTTAGAGAAAGAACTCGAAGTGCCCATCAAAGTAGTATCGGTGGGGCCTGATAGAACTCAAACGATTATTCGGTAGAACATTAGTGAATTTAGGAAGTTATAAAATGAGTGAACTATGAACATCATAGTACACAACCTTTATATACCGAAGAGCAATTATTAGTAAAAGAATGGAGCAAGGAAAAACAGATTTCTTTTAACAGAAGAAAAACTTATTTCACAAAAGGGCAATTAGCTTCCACAGAAAGAGGTATTGAGCAAGCTAATAACGGATTGTTGAGACCTTATACTGAAGTTAAGAAAAGAGCGCGTGAAATATTCCTAAAAAATTAAAAATACTTAATATAATGAATTATCAGAATGTAACAGACCTGCCTAATAACAATACCATATTTTTGGTATGGGCATTTAAAAAAGATATAGACAAGACATTGCTTAATAATACTTTTGCAAAAGTATGTGGTTTGGTAGGAAACCTCAACAACTCGGTAGCCGACCGCTTTCCTGAAGGTCGTGCCAGTGTAACCATAGGCATTAGCCATAGGGCGTGGCTTACTTTAGGGTTACCCAAACCACTCCCCAAAGAACTCAAAGATTTTGAGCCCATCAGAGGTAGTAAACACACGGCTGTATCCACCGAAGGCGACTTACACTTTCATATCCGCGCGCACAACCCCAGCTTGGCTTACGATATGGCAGTTGCCATTAGCGAGGTAATGCAACCCATCGCCAATGGTATTGTAAACGTACAAGGTTTTAGATATTGGGACGGACGCGCTATCATTGGTTTTGTAGACGGTACCGAAAACCCGCGTGGCGCAGAACGCGAACAGTTTGCCGTAGTGGGTGATGAAGACCCTGATTACCAAGGAGGAAGTTATCTATTCGTACAAAAATACGTGCACGATATGAACGCTTGGCGTGCGCTCCCCGTTAGCGAACAAGAAAAAGTAATAGGACGTAGCAAAGAGATGGACATAGAAATGGACGAGGATACCAAGCCTACCAATGCACACTCGGCTCTTGCCAATGTAGGTGATGATTTGAAAGTAGTGAGAGACAATATGCCTTTCCACGACCCCGTAAGTCACCAAATGGGCACTTACTTCATCTGCTATGCCAATACGTTTAGCACGGTAGAAAAGATGCTTACCAATATGTTTATAGGCAATCCCGCTGGCAATTACGACCGCCTATTAGATTTCAGCACTGCCGAAACAGGAACACTTTTCTTTGTACCATCTTTGGATATGTTAGACGAGTTTGCAGGATAAAATATGAAACTCCTTTTAACCACCTTACTATTAGTTTATTTTATGACCACTACAGCGCAAGAAGTAGTGTCTGAAACACCTTTGGATACAATTGTGCTCAATGAGGTAATTGTAAAAGCACAGCGCAAAACACAGTATACCGATAAGGCGAGCTTTACCTTTGAGAAGAAAGCTGTGGAACAAGCACGCTATGCCAAAGACCTCTTGCGCAGTTTGCCTAACCTGCACCTCAATCCTGTAACCAACCAGATTGCTACCCTTAAAAGGGGTACGCTCTTGGTATTGATAAACGGTGTAGAGGCAACTGACTTGCAAATACGCGGTATCGCTCCTCAAAACGTGGCACGCATAGACTATTACGATATTCCACCTGCGCGCTGGAGCAATAGGGCTGACACAGTGGTGGATATCATCACACGTTCGGATGAAGAGGGGTATTCAGTAGGGGTAGATGGGCTTTCTGCTCTTACTACAGGTTTTGTAGATGCTTCGGCTTATGGTAACTACACCAAAGGCAAACATACGTTGGGAGTGGAATACAAATTGGAGTTTCGCGATTACAATGACAGACATTATGAAAAACATTCCGATTATGAACTATCAGGTGTGCATTATGCAAACGACCAACAGTCAAAATCAGGGTTTAGCTATAATGCGCACAACGCTTCGGTGCGTTATAGCGCAGTAGTACCACAAAACTACAATTTTCAAGTTAAAGCAGGAATGGAGCTTTTGAACCGCTCTGCACATAGCAATGGCATAAACCTATTTACACAAGGTACAACGGTTAGCCATCACACATTATCAGGTAAAAGTCACGACCACTGGTTGCGCCCCAAAGTAGACCTATACTTCTCTAAAAAATTAGGCAAACGTGATGAATTGAGCGTGAACGTCGTAGGGAGTTATTACAACACTACCAAAGAGAACCTCTCAAAAGAATGGGAGACCGCAACCCAGCAGAATGTGTACGACGATGATATGGATTTGAAAGTAAAACAACGCGGCTGGGTAGGTGAAGTAGCACATACTCATCAGTTTGATATAGGCAAACTCAATTCGGGCTACCGCATTAGCAGTACTTTTATCGACAACGACTTACGTAACTTGGCAGGTACTTCGGCTTACGATGTTACCTATACCAATCAGTATTTGTACACCGAGTTTGTAGGCAAAAAGGCTAATTTTATGTACAGAGCCAGTGCTGGGCTTACCCACACCCACAACCGTAGTGCCGAAAATACTTTTACCGAATGGGTGTTTACGCCGAAAGTAGTGTTGGGTTATGAATTAGCTAATAACCAGAGTTTGCGCCTCACAAGTTACTATGTACCCCGCAGTCCGCGTAGTGCAGAACTCAGTAGCAATATAGCACAACAAGCGCCGAACATCTTGGAGACAGGAAATCCTTACTTAAAATCACAACATATATTTTGGACTGGACTCTCTTATACTTTCAACAATGAGTACACCGATTTTAACTTTCAACCCTTCTACAAAAACACCCAACGAGTAATTACTGATATTTATATCAAAGACCCCGTACGCAATGGAATACTCAGCACTTATGAAAACAGTAAATATCACGAGGAGTTTGGTTTTTCATTAGATGGCACTTTTAAACCATTAAGAAATGATTTATTTGTATTTTCAGCTAATATAGCCCCTACACGTGAGACTTTGGTTACTGATGCTGGACTACGCACTCGCAATGATTATATCGACAACAACCTATCACTTACTTTTACCTATAAAGATTTGAGGGTAGATTACAGTTTCAACTTCCCTATTTATTACATAGACGGCAACACTATGAGCACTTATGAAAATAACAATGATATTTTTATAGAATACCAGTTAGGTAGCTGGACACTTAAAGGTGGTGTGTTTTGGTTAGGAATGCCTTCGGAATACAAGATGAAGAGCAGTTACGAAGGTTTGGTAAAACAACATAGTTATACCTACATAGAAAACAACCGCAATATGTTTGTATTAGGGATTAGCTACGATTTCTCCAAAGGAAAGAACAATTCGGTAGACAAGAAGCTCAACAACGATACCGCTCCTGCAGCGCAGTTTTAAGGTAAGAGGTAAAAAATGAATACACCTTCAGCAAATTATACTATATACAACGCTTCGGCAGGGTCTGGAAAGACCTACAGTTTGGTGAAAGCCTATCTGAGAATTATTCTCGGCAGTAAGCAACCTGATTTGTTTAGGCAGTTACTCGCTATTACCTTTACCAATAAGGCGGTTTTTGAAATGAAGAACCGCATCATAGAGTTATTGGGGGTATTTAGTGAAGATAAAATGCTCACTAAACCTCACGCTATGTTTAGTGAATTAGCAAAGGAATTGAATCTCCCCTATGAGGAACTGAGAACGCGTTCGGCTAAGGCTTTGGAGCATATACTGCACAACTACGCGGCTTTTAATATCAGTACTATCGATGGGTTTAACCACCAACTGATACGCCACTTCTCACAGGATTTGCACCTCAATCCTTTCTTTGAAGTACAGTTGGACAGCAAGGCTTTGCTAGAGCGCGCAGTTGATAATTTGATGAATCAGGCAGGAAACGACCTCGAGCTTACCCAATTGCTCATCGATTTTGCCAATGAAAAGATAGACGACGACAAGAGTTGGGATACTACTAAAGAATTATTAGGCGTAGCCGAAATGCTTACCAATGAGAACCATTACGAGCAATTACAATCGCTGAAAGACAAGGAAATACCTGATTTTCTAATCCTTAAAAATACCTTACTCAACCAACGCAACAATGCCCTGAAAAGCATTAAAACTTCTGCCCAAGACTTTATGCAACTGATGTGTGAACACGGTTTGGATAAAGGCGCTTTTAATGGAGGACATTTATACAAATTCTTTGATAACCTCACTGCCGACAACTCTAAGGAGCCTTCGTGGGGCAGTGGTTGGCAAAACAATCTATTAGAAGGCGAACCTCTTTATTCTGGTTCAGCGGCTAAGAAGTACGACACTGCCCTGATAGACAGTTTGCAAGAGATGATTGCCAACTTGTTTTTGACAATCAAAAAGGCTTTTGGTGCCCTTGCCTTTGCGAACAACGCGCTGAGATATGTTGTGCCTTTGGCTTTGCTCAACCGCATACAAAAAGAAATAGAGACCATTAAAGAAGAAGAAAACATCTTGCCTATATGGGAGTTCAACGGAGTGATTTCCTCAGAGCTCAGCAACCAGCCTGCACCTTTTATTTACGAGCGTATAGGTGAGAAATTCCGCCACTATTTTATCGATGAGTTTCAAGACACCTCAGTACTGCAATGGCAGAACTTTATACCGCTTATTCTCAATGCGGTGCAAAGTGAGGTGAACAATAAGTGCGGGTCGGTATTACTTGTAGGCGATGCCAAACAATCGATTTATCGTTGGCGAGGAGGCAAGGCTGAACAGTTTATGAGTCTGTATAACAATGAAGTAAACCCCTTCTGTATCAAAGGAGAGGTGAAAGACCTCAATGAAAACTTCCGCAGTTTAGAAGCTATTATTGATTTTAACAACCATTTTTTTAAGTTTGCAGCAGACCTTTTCCAAAGTGATACATACAAAAAACTTTATGAGAACTCCATACAGGATTATCCAAAAAACAAAAAAGACCAATCCTTACCCGAAGGCTATTTCAATCTTTCGTTTATAGCAGTGGGAGAAGAAGAAATGCCTACAGAAGAAGACAACAGCAATGTTGTAGCACTTTCACCACGCGAACGGAGTTATTGTGAAGCGATTTTAGAAAAAATAGAGCACGCTAACCGAGCAGGGGCTGCCGATAAGGATATTACTATATTGGTGCGCACTAACCGTGAAGGGGCTGCTGTAGCCTCTTTCCTTTCAGAACAGCAAAGAAATGTAATCTCTCCCGATTCGCTATTGCTGAAAAACGTCGCTTCAGTACAGTTTCTCGTCACCTTGCTACGTTTGCTCTACCACCCTGATAGTAAGGAAATCAAACTGCAATTACTCTTTGATTATTTGTGTTTTAAAGAAATTAAAGACCCTCATCTATTCCTCAGCAAATATGTAGAAGAACCCATAAATACTTTCCTTGCCGATTTTCAGTTCTCTATAGAGCTGTTCAACCAATATTCTCTATACGAAGGAGTAGCTTTGGCGGTGAATTGTTTTGACCTCGCTCGTCCTTCCGATGCTTATCTCACACACTTTATGGATATTGTATTCGATTTTAAGAATGCGCGCAAAGGAGGCTTGTCCGATTTTTTAGAGTTCTGGGACGACCAGCAAGAAAAACTCAGCATTAGCTCACCCGAAGGTTTGAATGCCATTACTGTAATGACAGTACACAAGAGCAAAGGGCTTTCTGCTCCCGTGATTATCTACGCCTTTGCCGATAGCAAACTCATTGACACTCACACCGAAAAGTTTTGGTTTCCCGTAGACCACGAGCAGTTTAACGGTTTTGACTATCTGCTAGTAAACAGCAATAAAAGTTTAGTGAACTACGACCCCAAAGCTGAGAAACTAATGACACAATTGCACGAACAAAACCTCCTCGACCAGCTAAATGTGCTATACGTAGCGATGACGCGCCCCGAATCATTTCTCTATGTAATCACCTCATTATCGAAAGGCAGTACCGAGACCTATGGTACGCTCTTTAAAAAGTTTTTAGTAGAAAACGGACAGTGGAATGACGATGTAGAGGAATATACCTTTGGAAGTGCTGTATTTCCTAAGAAGAAAGAGAAAGAAGCTACAGAAGAAGCAACTATTTCTTTTCAAAAAGGTTGGCAACAACCGAACTACAAGATTGCGATGGGGGCTTCCTTGCTATGGGACACTCACCAAAAAGAAGCCTTGGAGCGCGGTAACCTCATTCACGAGTTATTCTCGAAAATCACTTACGCTACCGACCTCAATACTGTACTCAACGATGCCTTACAAGAGGGTACACTCACTGCCGAACAATATGAGCTATTGCACCCCCAAATGGCGGGTTTACTCAGCAACAGCACTTTATCACCTTTCTTTAGCAAGGACTACGAATACTTTATGGAACGTGAGTTTATAGATGCTAACGGCAACTATTTCCGTCCCGACCGGCTTGCCTACAACCCCTCCACTCGCGAAGTTTATATCATAGATTACAAAACCGGACAACCCAACGACCAATACCGCACCCAACTACAGCATTACCAACAAAACCTAACAGCCATAGGCTGGCAAGTAAAAGGAAAATATTTAGTGTATTTAGATTTAGGGGAAGTGGTAAAGATTCTCTAATCTTCTCTAAAATACGCCTTAGGATTATTCAAAAAAGTTTTAGTAATGATATAATGTTCTACTTCTTGCAAAGGGGTAGCTTGCATTCCATTTTTGGTAACTTCATAGATTAGTGCATCGGGCATTGCCATTAGGATTGGAGAATGGGTAGCGATGATAAACTGTGAACGTTCTTTCTTGAGATGTTCGCGTATGAAGTAGATGAGTGATAGTTGGTGTAAGGGCGAAAGAGCACTTTCTGGCTCATCAAAGATATAGATTCCTTGTTGCTTTACGCGTTGGGTAATGATATGCAAAAAGGCTTCTCCGTGAGAAAAAGACGCTAAATTTTGTCCGTAATTAAACATCATATTCTGATAGGTAGGATTCTGACTTTTAAACGAATCAAAAATATTACCTTTGATCACATAATCGCCAAAATCCTCTGAACGAAAGAAAAAACCACGACCATCGCGTATCATATCGAGTTCTAAATCTTCTGCGAGCTCAGCAATAGGCTCAAACGATTCTTCTTGAAAACCTAACGTATTGTTGATACGAGCCAAGCGTAGTTTGTAAGCAATAGCTTCAATAAGAGATGATTTGCCCACCCCATTATCACCTACAATGAAAGTTACCGGTTGGTCAAAATTGATATGTCTAGCATAGCGCACAGCTTCAGTATTATAAGGAAATCCTTGTACCCTATCAGTGGTAATATTTAAGGAACGGATATACATAAGTAATTAGAAAATGAGAAATTATTTGAATGTGTGATGCGACAAAGATACAACATTTTGGAGGAAAAACATATCCTTTCTTTGTTATTCGGACCAAAAACACTACCTTTGCCTTTGTTTATCACCGAGATATGAAACATATTGCTATTATTTTTACATTGCTTTGCCTCGGGGCGTGTAAGCACTCTAATCCTTATGAGGACTCTACTATCGAATTGGTAGAAGTAAAGTCTTTTCCGTTGGAGAAGATAAGCGTGCGTGCAATGGTGCTCTTAGAGAAAAATGTGGCTTTTGCAGGCTCCGATGCTACCTTTGGCTTTATCAACACGCAAAACCAAACCATTGCGACTTCTAACTTGAAGAATCACGGGGTCATTTCGGATTTCCGTGCCGTAGCAGCCACAACTCAGAACTTTTTTATGCTCTCTATCGGTAACCCTGCATTGCTTTACAAAGCTGAACAAAGTGGTATGGAGGGAGTGTATCGCGAGGAACACCCCGATGTATTCTACGATGTATTACGCTTTACGGACGACCAATTTGGCATCGCTATTGGCGACCCTATCAATAATCGTCTATCGGTAATAACGACTCTCAACGGCGGACAACAATGGACGAAACTTACGTGGTCGCAATCGCCAAAACTCGAAGAGAGTGAAAGTGTATTCGCTGCTAGCAATTCGGCTTTGGCAAACTATGGCAACAAACTATGGGTAGTAACAGGCGGCAGTAAGAGCAGGGTGTTGTTCTCTGACAACAAGGGTTATAAATGGCAAGACCTCGCTACCCTACCTCTCGCCCAAGGTTCGGCTACTCAAGGGGCTTTCACCATAGCTTTCTACAACGACCAGCAGGGCATCGTTCTCGGTGGTGATTACGAACAACCTACAGAGCGAAAAGGCTCTGGCGCACTCACTTTCGATGGAGGTAAAACGTGGCAGCCTATCGCAACCGACAAGGCTATTGGCTATGCCAGTTGTGTGCAATACATTCCTAATAGTGAGGGAAATGCTTTGGTAGCAACTTCGCCTAATGGTCTTTTCTTCTCTAACGACCAAGGTAGGAGCTGGCAACAACTTTCGGATAAATCCTATCACGCACTACTTTTTGTTGATGAGCAAACTATGGTAGCTTCAGGCAATGAGAAAATCACCCTTTTTAGAGTTGCAAAGAAATGATGGTAAGTGAGGTAACTGCTTTGCGTAAGGCAGGTGAATTAGATGAAGCATTACGCATCGCTCTTGAAGAATTTAAGGAAAACGATAGCAGTATCAACAAATATTCGTTGGGCTGGGTGTATTACGATTTTTGCAAGAGGGCAGTAGCCGAAAACGACTTAGACACTTTTCTGCAATATGTGCAAGCACTCAAAGACCTGCGTTTTAGCATTGAAGAAGTGCTCATCACTGACCAACTGCTTTGGCAATACGTGAAGTTCTTCGCACAGTTGCGCAAAACAGGAAAAATAGAACTTATTGATGTGCTGTACGAGAATTTGAAAGGTATGTATTTCACGATGCCTTCAAAAGCGTTTTCTGCCCTATCTGAGCAGTTGCACAAAGCGTATAAAGACCGTGAGGAATATTTGGAAGTAATTACTGACGTGATGCCGTTTCTGCGCGCTGAGGATTTCGCACCTAAGTCATACCAAGGTATGCTTATAATGCCTTTGGCAGAGCAAATCTATATTGCTTATAGCAAACATATATTAGAAAGTGGCGACAAAGAGATTATCGCCACCTTTATACCTATCTTGCATCAGTGGATTCAAGCGCACCCTGAATACAATTCACTTATTTACTACTATGTAGAGATGTGCAATTTTACTAATATACCAATGTAATAATTATCAATTATCAATTATCAATTATCAATTGTTCATTGCTGAACATTGGTTATAGAGTTCACGCCACGATGCTCCGCGTTTCTTCATTACATTTTCAAGGTATTCCTTCCACACCATTTTATCTTTATCTTCATCTTTTACTACAGCTCCTTGCAATCCTGATGCTAAATCTTCATCAGTAACAGTACCGTTGCCAAAACTGCCTGCTAATGCCATACTATTGGTGATAAGCGAAATAGCTTCTGCCGTAGAAATAACCCCGCTAGGCGATTTGAGTTTTTGTTTTTCGTCTAAAGTAGCTCCTTTGCGCAATTCGCGGAAAATAGTTACAATCTTCTCTATAGCTTCATTGCTTGGCAAGGTGGCTTTCAGTTTGTAGTTGTTAGAAATCTCAGCTACACGCTTGGTTACAATAGACACTTCGGTTTCTAAAGTAGCAGGGGCAGGTAGCACGATGATGTTGAAACGTCTTTTGAGTGCTGACGACATTTCGTTTACACCACGGTCGCGAGTATTAGCTGTGGCAATAATAGAGAAACCGCGCTGAGCAGGTAATTCTTCACTGAGTTCTGGAATGGCAATATTCTTCTCCGATAGGATAGAAATCAATGCGTCTTGTACTTCGGAAGCGCAACGCGAAATCTCCTCAAAACGAGCGACAGTTCCTGTTTCCATCGCACGGTAAATAGGAGACTTAAGTAAGGCTTCGTGCGATGGCCCGTTAGCCAAAAGCATTGCATAGTTCCACGAATAGCGAATGTGTTCTTCGCTGGTGCCCGCAGTACCTTGAATCACTTTGCCCGAATCGCCACAAATAGCTGCTGTAAGGTTCTCGGAAAGCCACGATTTGGCGGTTCCTGGCTCACCTATAAGCAGTAGAGAGCGGTCGGTAAGGAGTGTAGCAATAGCTATCTCCACCAAGCGGTTATGACCGATGTACTTAGGAGTAATCTCTACCCCGCTGGCAGTACCTCCAGTTACAAATTTCAACACTGCTTTAGGTGACAATTGCCAGCCTATGGGTTTTTCTTGTTTTTTATCCTCTTCTTTTAGAGCCTCTAATTCTTTTGCATATAGTTGTTCCGCAGGAAGACGTAATACGTTTGACATAGGTTCTATAATCCTCCCCCACCCCCTCCCAAGGAAGAGAGAATGCAATATAAATAGTTAGAAAAATATATTATCCTACCCCCTCCCCTTGGGAGAGGGAAAGGGGTGGGGATTCTAATTAGCAAACGCGTGTTTGTAACCTTTTTGTTTATTCCAAGCTCCGCGAGTAAAATCGGGTATTTCTACAGGAGCACTACCGTTTTCTAATGATAGTTTAGAAAGAGGTGCTAAGCAACACCATTCAGCAAGGTCATACACGTCCATATCCAAAGGCAAACCATTGCGCAAACAGTATATGAGGCGATAGTCCATAATGAAATCCATACCACCGTGACCACCCACTTCTTTTGCTTTAGTTTCCAATTCTCTAAGAATACGTGGTTTGTATTTTTCCATCATTGCTTTTTTAGCCTCTTCGGGCATAAAGCTGTGTGCCGAAAGATTTTCGTGGTTAGGTACTTCGTCTTTTGCTATACTTTCTGGCTGAATAAGATAACCTTCAATCGGATATTTATTCGCAAATCCATTTGTTCCAGTAAGCTGATACATACGTGAATATGGGCGTGGTGTTACCACATCGTGTTGTATTTGTATGGTTTTCCCTTTTTCAGTTTTAATCATTGTAATAGTAAGGTCGCCGTTTTGGAAGTTAGGTTCTTCTTTGCCCATTACGCGTTTGTACACTTCTTTGCCTCTAAAAGCGTGCGTATCAAATGAAACCAAATAGTTCATCTTGTCTCCTCGGTGAATATTAAGCGCTTGGCATACAGGACCTATACCGTGCGTAGGGTATATATCTCCACGATTTTTAGCATTGTAGTCTAAACGCCAGTTGTTCCAATACTCAGTCCAAAAGTCGTCTAAGTTGTGAATATAAGAGCCTTCTCCGTGAATCACTTCACCCAAGAGCCCTTGTTGTGCCATATTAAGAGTAGTAATTTCAAAGTAGTCATACACGCAGTTCTCAAGCATCATACAGTGTAAGCGTTTCTTCTCACTCATATTAATCAATGCCCAAATCTGTTCCATATCAAGAGCTGCGGGCACTTCTATCGCCACGTGTTTACCGTGTTCCATAGCATAAAGCGCCATTGGTACGTGGTGTTTCCAGTCAGTTACTATGTACACGAGGTCTACATCTTTGCGCTCACATAGCGCTTTCCAAGCATTTTCATCACCTGTGTACTGGGCTACACGCTTATGCCCTGCTTTTTCAATTACTTGTTGCGCTTTTTCTACCATTTCAGGACGTATATCGCAAATAGCTGTAACTTTCGCTCCGGGCACGTGCATATAACGTTCTACAGCACTATGTCCGCGCATTCCAAGACCGATGATTCCTATACGCACCGTATCCATTTTAGGTGTAGTAAGGTTTAGTACATCTGTTTGCCCAGCTGGACGAGGGGGGGTAGTTACTTTAATTTGATAAGAACTTCTACTCTTATTCTCATTAGAAGTAGCTTGATTGCAGTTACAAGCCACAAAGCCAAGACATACAGCAATGCCTATGGCTACTTGATAGATTTTTTTAATCATAGCTGTGAATATTTTTAAAGGTTGATTATTAATGTGACAAAAGTAGCAAAAAAAATTAATAGTAACAAAAGAAAAGTAAAAAAGATTTATTTATCCGCTCCTGTACAATTACTTTTCAGTGCCTTTTTTACAAAAAAACATTCACTCTTAACCATTCACTTTCAACTATTTATATACCCTTTCTATACCAATCGTCCAAGATTCGTATAAGCTTCCTATAAGCTTTCTATAAGCTAAACATACCCTCCTTCCTACCAAAATTTAGCTGTGTAGTTCACATCTAATTTGTTAATTTGCTAATTAAAATAAGTTTCGTATCTTTGCGTTTTAAATGATAACAACCAAACAAATAGTATGGAAGAGTACATACTTACACTTGTAAATCAAACAAATAGAAATATTTTTCTCACAGGGAAAGCAGGAACAGGTAAAACTACTCTGCTACACAAAATCATCAATACTTGTTATAAAAATACGGTGGTGGTTGCCCCTACGGGTATTGCTGCTCTCAATGCTGGCGGGGTAACCATTCATTCGATGTTCCAACTCCCTTTTGCTTCTTTCTTACCAACACTCAGCAATCCCCCTATTGTAAATGAATTCTTGCGCTTTGAAAACCGATTTTCTTTGCGGAAACACTTCCAAATGCACAAAAATAAACAGCAGGTTATCCGCAATATGGAATTGCTAATTGTAGATGAAGTGAGTATGCTCCGTGCCGATGTGCTCGATGCTATGGACTATATGTTACAGTTTATCCGAAAAGACAAACGACCCTTCGGAGGCGTACAAGTGCTCTTCATCGGCGATTTGTTACAGTTGCCCCCCGTAGTAAAACAAGAGGAATGGGAAGTGCTCAAACATTATTATAAAGGAATGTATTTTTTTCAGTCCGAAGTCATAACCCAAAATCCTTTGCTATATGTAGAACTCGAAACCATTTACCGGCAAACCGATAAGCTGTTTATCTCCATTTTAAATCATTTGCGTGAAAACCAGCTTACCTCTGAGGATATCAAACAGTTAGAAAAGTATGTACAGCCAGATTTCCCTAAAAAACACCTAAAAGATTATGTCACCCTCACCACTCACAACGCCAAAGCCGATGCAATGAACCAACGCGAAATGAGTAAGCTCTCTTCTCCCTTATTCTCTTACGAGGCTGATATTGTTGATGATTTTCCTGAATATCTCTACCCTATCGAAAAAGTCATTCAGCTAAAAGAAGGTGCAAGAGTAATGTTTATCAAAAATGACATTTCAGGAGAACACCTGTTTTTCAACGGAAAGATGGGTACAGTAGTCTCTCTTTCAGAAGGTGAAATTACCGTGAAATTAGACGGTGGAAGGGTCATAAACGTCGAACGCTACGAATGGGAAAACGTGCGATATAAACTGAATGAAACAACCAAAGATATAGAAGAAGAGCGCCTGGGCTCGTTTACCCAATACCCATTGCGCTTGGCGTGGGCAATTACCATACACAAAAGTCAAGGTCTCACTTTCGAGAAAGCCATCTTAGATTTGGCAAGCGTATTTGCCTCAGGTCAAGCCTATGTAGCATTTTCGCGCCTGCGTTCGTTAGATGGCTTGATTTTGCTTTCCTCAGTAAGTGCTAATGGTATCAACAACAATGGTGAAGTGATAGGTTATGCCGAGAACAAAGCCTCCGAAAAAGAAGTACAAACCGCTTGTTATACAGGAAAAACCGAATTTTTGCAGGAGAATATTCTAAACACTTTCCAATGGAATACTCTTTTAGAAGAATGGGTGCTACACCGCAATAGTTATTCAGGTGAAATCGGCAATAAAAACCTATATAAAGATTGGGCATCAAAACAGTTAGTAAGAGTGCAAGAACTCGTTACCGTCTCCGAAAAATTCATCAAGCAACTCAAAACACTTTTCAATAATGCAACCGATGTTCAGCATATTTTCGAACGCGTAGCCAAAGGTATCACTTATTTTACACCGCTCTTAGAACAATTGTGGTTTGAAGTGCTTTTAGTTGAAGGAAAGATAGCCAATCAGAAAAAAGTCAAACAATTTTTCACCGAACTAAAAGAGTTAGACAATAGCCTTTCCGATACGCTAAAGAAGCTCTTCCGCTTAGAGCAAATGGTACAATTAGCACAATCCGACCAACCTTTTAATAAAGAAAAGATACATTCAGCCAAATTAGAGACTTTATACACTGAACTCACCGGAAAAATTAATAATATTTTAAAGAACGAAAAACTGTTTATAGTCGAATATCCTCTATCCAAAGATGATAAACCTAAGAAGGAAAAACGCTCTACTTATGATATCACACTTCAGCTTTGGAAAGAAGGCAAAACAGTAGCCGAAATAGCCAAAGAGCGTACGCTATCACAAGCTACTATCTATTCTCACATAGCCAAATGCATAGAACAAGATAAAATTGCTATTACTGAGGTACTCCCTAAGGAAACTATCAATGAACTGAATGCAATTTTCAAAGAAAACGAAGAACTTACTACCCTGAAAAGTCTTTATGAAAAGACAGAAGAAAGATACAGTTGGGACGAACTGCGTTTATTCAGAGCCTACTTACTAAAAGAAGCTAAAAAAACATAATAAAAAAGGGACTTCTGAGGAAGTCCCTTTTTTCATTTTTTAAGTTATTAAAATCTATAAGTAACACCTGCTTTAAAACCTCCTGTTGCAAAAGAGTTGTGTTCTACAAACAACTCAGCATTCACACCGAAGTTTTCTGTAAAGAAGTAACGCCCCCCTGTTTGAAGACGCACTGCAAATCCTGAGTCATAATAAGGATCCCAATTGTCATATTTATAATCATTATTCCAATTGTAATATCCCAAACTTAAACCACCGTACAAATCTACGTTTGAAGGAAGTCTTTTTATAAGTTTATTGAAGTGATAATTACTCGTAGCTAAAATACCTATATTATTATATTTTACGCTATTGTAGTTTCTACCACGGTAAAATAACTCACCTCCTACGGTTATTTGGTCATTAATCCCAACGTCCACTGAACCATATACCATAACCCCTGGAGTTGAAACACCTAACCCTCCGTTAATTTGTACATCACCAGCACCAAAAGACTGTGCTGAAGCTACTCCTGCACTGAGGAGTAATCCAAAAAGTAAAACGATTTTTCTCATAAATAATTACTATTAACTTGTTTTAATAATGCAAAGGTAATATTTTTATTCATAATAACAAAAAAAGACTACCCTAATTTTTAAGGTAGTCTTTTTAACACAGAAATATGTTTCTTATTTATTTTTGATTCAAAGGAGAACCTTCACGAGCGATATAAGTCAATTTCAAGGCATTAACATCTTGCAATTTCTCACGAATATCACTCACTAATCCCATATTGGTATCAGCATCTACTTTCAAAGCGGTCATAAATACATCTTTTAGTGCATCGCGTAAACCTTCTCTATAATTCAATATATAGTGGCTTACCTCCGAAACATCAATGAATTTATCGTTCACTTGAATTTTAGCGTTTGCACCAAACTTAGCCTGATACTTAGGAAGTGGTTTCCCTGCATAAATGTACACAACTGGGTCTTTCTTGTCCAATTTTTGTACCTGGTCTGCCACTGGCAACTTATTTTGTACCATCAAATCACTGTCCTTAGATTCTGTTACTGTCATAAAGAAGAACAAAAGCATAAAGATGATATCTGGCAAAGAAGCCGTAGAAACAGCGGGCGTTTCGCCACTTTTCTTTTTTGTAAATTTTGACATATCCTTCTAATTTTAGTGTTTCTTAGGTGCTGTTTCAAGCAATTTTCTTGGGAATAGCTCCTGTAATTTCACGATTTTAGGTTCTAACGCATCTTTTCTGTCTTTAGGAGTACGAGCTGCGTTAAATTCTTCCTCTATCTGAACATAAGGTACTTCGTTAGGGAACAAACGTCTGCGTTCACGTTCACGTAACTCATTATATGCCTTAATCAATTCATTTTGTACAGCTATATAAGTGTGATACGAAGTTTCACGGTCGTTGCGCAAAGAAATAACTGCTTTATCTGGGTTGTCTGATGATAGAGGGTCTCTTTTACCTTTACAGTAAGTACAAGAACCATCTCCATTGTTATCCAAGAAATTAAGCGCTGTTTCTTTTACGTCTTTAAGTTCCTTAACTTCGTTGTTTATTAACAACTGGTTGTACTTGTTCACTACCACTACCAATACGTTTTTCTCTTTTACTGGTGGAGGTGGTGGCGTATTTTCTTGTGGTTTAGGAGGTAACTTTACAGTAATCCCTGAGTTGCTCTCAATAGTTGTTGTTACCAAGAAGAATATCAACAACAAGAAAGCAATATCAGCCATTGAACCTGCATTTACCTCGGGTGCGGAACGTTTTGCCATAATTTCTTATTTCATTAGTGCTTTTTTCACATTGGAAGCTATAAGAGCTACTACGGCTACCGCTACCAATATGTACAAAGCGATTAAACCTGTGCTTACCCATCTTCTTACAGATTCGCTGGCTTTCTTCACTTCGTCACTGGCATTAGCTTCTACAGCTCCTGATGAGAAGATATAAGCTAAAAGAAGAACTACCACAAATCCTCCTGTATAGATAAGCGTTTTCTTAAGTGCTTTTGGTGAAGCTAAAATGTTTTGTGCCGCTGATATGATTACTGCTAACAAAGCTATTCCTAAAAGAACATATGTGAGCACAAACAAAGCTTGCATAGTACCGTTATTGGGATCCTCTGCGTTTGTAAAGAAAGACAAAACAATCCATAGAACTACCCCAATTACGCCCAAAGCAAGAGCTCCATATTTTGCTATTTTATACATACTTAAAGTTGTTTAATGGGTGAATAAATTATTTCATTTTTCTTGCTACTAAAAGGTCTATCAATGAGATAGAAGCATCTTCCATATCATTTACGATAGCGTCGATTTTAGCAATGATGTAGTTGTAGAATACTTGTAGTATCATCGCTACAATCAAACCAAACACTGTAGTAAGCAAGGCAACCTTGATATCACCAGCAATCAATGATGCGTCCAAACCACCAGCTGAACTAATCTTATCGAACGCTTCAATCATACCAATTACCGTACCCATAAACCCTAACATCGGTGCAATAGCAATAAAGAGCGAAATCCAAGATACGTTCTTTTCTAATTGACCCATCTGTACACCTCCGTAAGATACTACTGATTTTTCAACCATATCAATACCTTCTGATGAACGGTCAAGACCTTGATAGAAAATAGATGCAACAGGGCCTTTTGTATTACGGCACACTTCTTTAGCTGCCTCAATACCTTTGCTATCCAATGCCTCTTCAATATCGGCAATTAGCTTTTTAGAATTGGTAGTCGCCATATTGAGGTAAATAATTCTCTCAATAGCTACTGCCAAACCAATAATCAAGCAGAGCAAGATAGGAGCCATATACATAGGACCCCCTTCAATGAAACGCTCTTTAAATACTTGGTGGAAGCCTTTGCTTTGTTGCATCGTTTCAGTTGCTTCCTGAGCGCTAACCATAGCCACATTTAAAATTAACATTGCTACTAGAAGTAGCTTAGATGACATTTTTTTCATTTGTTTAATCTTTTTAAATTGTTAGTTGATAATTTAATGTTTAATAATTATTCTGTTTTTTTTTAGAAAGAAGCAGAGAGGAAGGGATTCGAACCCTCGATACGCTTGTGGCGTATATACACTTTCCAGGCGTACTCCTTCGACCACTCGGACACCTCTCTCTATGCTGTTTCTGAATGCCAAAGTAACAAATTATTTTTCTATCCCACAAGTTTTTTCTTAATTTTTTGCTAAATTTCTCCAGCTATATTTTCTTCAAACTTGATTTTGAATAGTTTATGAGAAATATTTTTTTTAAGCAAAAGCATCAATTTTGTGATTGCCGACTCGGTTGTGAGGTCTTTTCCGTCTATCACTCCCATCTTTTTGAGGGCTTCACTCGCTTCATATTTGCCCATCATCACACTACCTCCAGAACACTGGGTAACATTCACTATATATATTCCTTTATTAATAGCACTCTGCAAACTCTCTACAAACCACGCATCGGTAGGAGCATTACCTGAACCGTAGGTTTCTAACACTACCCCTTTCAGATTTGGGATATTGAAAATACCATTCAGTATAGATGCAGTAATGCCTGGGAACATCTTGATAATAGCTACGTTAGTTTCAAAATCTTTCCACACTTCTAAGTGTTGCTTTTGCTTGCGGGGTAAAAGGTTCTCTTTCATTACCTTTAAATGTACACCACTTTCTACCAACAGCGGGTAGTTCAGCGAGGCAAAAGCTTGAAAGTGCTCGGCGTTTATTTTGGTAGTACGGTTGCCTCGGTAGAGCTTGTACTCAAAATAGAGTCCTACTTCTTGTATCACCGGCTCACCATTTTCTTTTAGGGCTGCCAGCTGTATAGAGGTAATGAGGTTCTCTTTGGCATCGGTGCGCAAATCGCCTATCGGCAGTTGTGAACCAGTAAATATTACAGGTTTAGTAAGTCCTTGTAGCATAAAGCTTAAAGCCGAAGCCGAGTAACTCATCGTATCACTGCCGTGCAACACTACAAAACCATCGTAGTGATTATACTCTCTTTTAATCACCTCAGCAATTTCAATCCAATGCTGGGGGTTCATATCCGAGGAGTCTATCACTTTCTCAAACGAGTGCACCGAGATTTCACAATCTAAGTGCGAGAGCTCAGGAATACGCTTGTAAAGATTATCAAACTCGAAAGCTCGCAAGGCTCCTGTTTGGTAGTCCTTTATCATCCCGATAGTCCCCCCCGTATAGATGAGGAGCACTTTTGAATTATTGGTTTCCATCGAATTTGTTCTTTACAGGATTAGCGTACATCTCTAAAAACTTCTTTTGTGAAAGGTCTTCAGAATTGCTTCGGTTGTTCATTCGGCGTTCAAAACGTCGAAAATCTTTTTCGTTGTAGTATTCCTTATATATAGAGGTGTCGTTCAGCAAATCATAAGCAATATAATTCGCAGGAAACAACTTGTACTGTTGATGAATAGCTCTGTCTAAACATTCAGCTAAGGCTTGTAATTGCTTGTTAAGATGCTGATGTGTGGCTTCTATTATGTCTATCTGGTCGTACAGCGGTTGTCCTACCGAAATATGCACACGTCCTTTTTGCCCCAACAAGCCTTGAATGATGTTTTCAAAATCCTCTTTTTTAGATTTCACGTATTCTACCCCGTTATGTTGGGCAATAAGTGCGGGCAACTTCAACACATCAGTGGGGTCAAACTCATAGGAAATCGACATCGGTACTAAATTAAGTGTCTTCAGGTACTGCAAAGGTGATATATCTTCGGGAGCATTAAGAGTGAGCATCTTCAAAACCCCTTGCTGGGTACGGTCGTCTCCATTCTTAGTACGCCCTTCTCGTTGCGCAATCCACACATTGCGATGCTCTTCTGTAATGCAGTGGTAAATATATTCCGATACCAATTTAGAATGTTCCAAAGCCTCTCGTGGGGGCAGACTCCTATATATAATAATATTTCTGTTGAGCATTGCTAATATCTTCAAATACTTTTTCCTGAGCAAATTGTCACCCATCGCCGAAGCCGTCATCGAGAGGTGATTGTCATATAGGGCAACGTTTAATAAGGAAGTATCTAAAACAATATCGCGGTGATTGGAAACAAATACATAAGCTTTGCGCGGGTCTAAACCGTCAAACCCATCACAGGTAAATTCCGAAATACTTTTCTCAATCGCCTTAGTAACCACTTGATACATTATATCCTCCTGAAAATCGGACACCTTTTGGCAAGCAAGCAGTCGTCGCTCTCGCTCCTCAGGAGTTTCATCAGGAAATGCGTAAGCCATCATCGCTCGAATCAAAGGATTATCTTTAATTTGTGACAAGGCACGTGCTACTTCGTTGTCGTTAAACGGACGTATGGACTTGAAATAATCGGTCATTTCAGATACTCTATATTCTCTTGTTTTGGATAACGAAAGGCAAAGTAACGAAATATATTTGATAATACCTAATTAAATCTTAAATATATTTGTAGCATTTTCGTCAGTAAGGCGTATAATCTCGCTTTCGGGCAAAGCATATATATCCGATAATTTCTCTACAACTTTCACTATATAAGCACTTTCGTTGCGTTTCCCGCGGTAAGGTACTGGTGCCAAATAAGGAGAATCGGTTTCTAAAACGATATGCTGTAAATCTATATTTTTTAAAAACTGATCTATCTTTCCATTCTTAAAAGTTACCACTCCGCCAATACCTAAATGTAAGCCGTAGCCAATAGCGCGCTGAGCTTGCGCTTCTGTACCCGTAAAGCAGTGAAAAATGCCAAAAAGGTCGTCACTTTTTTCAGTTTCTAAAACCTCAAACACTTCGTCGAAAGCCTCCCGACAGTGAATAACAATAGGCAACTGATACTTTTTAGCCAACTGTATTTGCCACTGGAAAGCCTCTTGTTGCTCTTTGAGAAAAGTTTTATCCCAATAAAGGTCGATGCCTATTTCGCCAATAGCACAAAAGGAATGCGATTGCATCAAATTCTCAACGTGCGCAAGTTCCTCCTGATAGTTTTCTTTCACGCTACAAGGGTGCAGACCGTTCATCAGGAAAACATAGTCAGGATAATCGTTTTTCAGCTGAAACATTCGCTGGGTATAGCTCGCATCAATAGCTGGGATAAAACAACGGGTTACGCCAGCTGCTTTGGCTCGTGCGATCATCTCGGTACGGTCAGCGTCAAATTCTTCTGAATATAAATGTGTATGTGTATCTATCATCAGTTGTCAGCCGTTAGTGTTTAGTAGTTATTTACAATTATATAGGTTAAATACATCACAAGTGCAACTCCTAATAGCCAATATTTCTATAACCTTTCTTTGCCTTATCCTCGGTATAGATTCGTCATTTATTCGTCATTTATTCGTCTTTCCTTCGTCTTTTGTTCGTCTTTTGTTCGTCCTTTAGCCACTGTAGACCCACTGTAGACCCACTGTAGACCCTCTCTTCGTTCACCTTTCCTTCATCTTTTGTTCATCTTTTCATTATCTGCCCGTGCGGCTCGCACCTGCACGTGTGGCTCGCACCGGCCTGTCGTGCTACGACCTCGCACCATCTTTTGTCCGTCATTCGTTATTCCTGTACTTCCCTTTTACCTTTTATCTTTTACCTAAATAAAACGCTACTGCCGATGTTACAAACCTCTCAAAAGCCTCGGTTACTTGGGGAGCATTCTTGGTGGTGAGCGCAAACGGACTCATATGGGTATACGGATAAGGAAAATCTTCTATTTGTACCTCTATATTGATATTTCTGTAACCTCCTTTAAGGGTGTTGAGTGCCTCAATAGGAGGTGTTACCTCGTCCTTCTCCAATACTAAAGCTTTGATTTGCTTCTCCAACTGCAAAAAGCGCTGTTCACGTTCTTTTTGGTAGTAGTTGTAACGCAACATCGTTTTGAACCAACCCTCACCAAAATGAAGGTTACTGTCTTGATAATGTCTTAGGCGGTCGTCGTTCTTGAAATTGGTACTGAGCAGTTCTGCAAAAGTTTTTTGCATTGTTATCGCTGCACGTCCGTCCATTATGTATTTAGAGATGGGAAACATACGGTCGATAGTCATACCTCCGCAGAAACAAAAGAGCTTGGAATTAGTAAAATAGCCTTTGGGATTTGCCATCATCAATATTACAGAAAGGAAAGAGCCTATGGAATACCCAAAGAGGTCTACCGTAGCCGTAGGTGCAATGGTAGGGAGCAAGCCCGCTTTCAGGTCAGTGATGAGCTGTACTATATCGTTATATGTTTGCAACCCCGACCAAAAGAGACGTTGAGGAAAGGCATCTAAACGCGTAGAAGTCGCCGCATTCACATAAGAGGTTTCGGAATTATCCGGAAACTCATTCATACGCTTTTGTGCAATAATGTACATTTCTTGGCGAGAGCTCCATCGCTCAGGGGCACGACTCATATGGAAGGCTATTGGGAAGAGCATTACTGCCTTACCTGTTTGTGTTGCCAATCCATAAGCCCACGGTAAGTATTTATCCCATTTCTTTTCGTTGAGTCCGTGGAATACAATAATCACCCCTTCAGCTTTTGAAGTTCCCAAAGGTTGTATTATATGATACTGGAAATGAATATTACAATCCACATCATAGTCAGCCCAATGGAGGTCGTCTTGCGCATCATTAAGCTGAGAAGGAAACGATAAGTTATGCTCTTGGCAAAACAAATGCGGACTTCCTGGCAAGTAATACTTAGCCCCTTCGGAGAAGAAGCTATTATGCAAAATACGAATACCCAGCTCGGGTAATTCGGTATCGCGCTGGGTATCGAAAACTGTTTTTAGTTTTTTGTATAATTCGTAATATTCCATATTTTTATAAATTAGAAAATTAGCAAATTAGCAAATTTTCACATTTACTAATTTGCTAATTATAGGATTACCAATTAGGATTTTGTTTCCAATTGCCTTGTTCGTAGTCTATATCATCTACTGGTATAGGCCATACTATTTTGTAATAGTAATTACTTCCTACCTGAATATTGAGTTCACTATAATCAGAGGCAGGAGTATTCCTGATAGCCGTTACATCCTGAGGGGTACCTCTTTTTATAGGCAATCCCCAACGATTAAGGTCATACAAGCGAAAATCTTCAAAAGCTAACTCTCTATTGCGTTCGTTTTGTATGTCGGCAAAGAGGTTACTGCCTGAGGTAGTAACCGCTGTGAGCCCTCTGGCAGCACGTAATAGGTTTAAGTACTTTTTAGCATTGGTTTCATCATTGTTTTTATAGGCAGCTTCGGCTGCTATAAGGTAAGTTTCAGCTATGCGGAAAAGCTTAGCCTTATGCCCATAATAAAAATTATAACTATCAATAGGTTCTAATACTCTATTTCGAGGGTACTTGTTTACAGCATAAAGAGAGCTAAACCCTACAGTTACTTCTTTCAAGAAAACATCTTTTCGCCAGTCGTCAGTAGTAAATAAATCTATAAAATCTTGAGTAGGCAATACATTAGGATTTGCGTCTATCTGTCCTGGGAAAAAGAAACTTTCACTTTCACCTAAATAGAGCTCATTGGTATTATCAGAAGTTTCATAAACTCCTGCATTGACAGCTGCGTATAACTGGATAATACTCTCGGCATTATCATCTTCTGTCCATATTTTCTTGAAAGCATCGGCAGAGGTAGCCAGTGGATAGCGATTAGTATTGATAAGTGCTACTGCTACTTGGTAGGCTTGTACCCAATCATTTTTATAGAGCAAGACTCTTGCTTTGAGAGCTCTGGCAGCATCGAGGGTAAAAGTATCAGCTCCTGCTACTCCTGTTTGGTTTGTCAATAAGGTTTCGGCTTTCTGAATATCACTGAGTATAAAATCATAGGTTTCGGCTACACTACTGCGCGGAGGAAAGTTCTTGAGCGTTGGAGCTGTAAGCAGAGGTAAACCTAAATCGGTAGTTGCTGTACTACTGTTATAAGGCTTGCAGAAATGCGTAACCAAATAGGTATAGCAATAGGCTCGCCCTAAGTAGAGGGCTCCTGTAAGTTCTTGTATTTCTGATTGCTCAGGTATATTAGGAAAGCCCTTAATACCTGTGTTTATATCTTGAATGATAAGAAAGCGTTCTTTCCATATAGAGGCAGTAGCGTGCTCTGAAGAAGCAAACGTAGACCACCGATGCATATCGGGCAACTTTTCCATTGCTCCCGCAGCTGCGTTGAGATAATCGGCTTGGAGGTCTGAGGCATACATCTGTTGCCCCTGATTGTAATCACGCAAAGCGTTATACATCCCGTTTACCCACATCTCGGCATCGCGCTTATTCTTAAAACTGGTATTCTCACTGGCGTAATTATAAGGGTCTAAGTCCAAACGAGCACAACCCGTAGGCAACGACACCAAAAAAGAACATAAAAGTGCTATATATATTATTTTTTTCATTTTCCCTTTTTAGAATTTAAGTTCTACACCTATAGTAAATTGACGAGCAGGCGGATAACCTCCTCTTGATAACGTATTAGAAAACTCAGGGTCGGCTCCTGAATATTTGGTAATGGTGAAAATATTACGTGCCGACGCATATAGGCGCACCCCTGAAAAGAATTTCATTTGGTCTATTACCTCCTGAGGAAGCGCATAACTTAAACTTATACTCTTCAAGCGCATATAAGAAGCATTTTCGAGTAAGCGGGTATCTTTACGCATATAATAAGCACTGCTGAGTTTAGGGAGCTCCGTATCATCACCTTCTTGTTTCCAATAGTTAAACAATTCTCTATTGAAATTCTTACCTCCAAAAGTGCTTTGATTTAAAGTATAGTATCGGTCTTCATTGATAAGCCATTTGCCCAAAGCATAAGAAAATGCCAAATCGAGTGATACATTCTTATAAGTAGCACTTAGCCCAAAACCACCATTGATAGGTGCAAACATCTTCTTACCAGTAGTTTGTATTAGGTCTTCACTGAATTGGGTTGTAACTTTGGAGTCGTCTGTTTGTTGTATCATAGGGTTATCTTCATTTCGTTGATACCATTCGGCATCTCCGTCTTTATTGATACCCTTGAATATTGGCAATGCCCATTGCAATGGTTCATTTAGCCTATATCCATTATTAAAAAGTCTATTCACAAAATTATCTTTGCTCAAAAATAGCGAGGTTACCTTCTGTTCATTGTAATTCATATTGAAATAAGGACGTATGCTTAAATCATTGTTCTTACTTCTATATGCAATCGTTGAAATAGTAAGGTCAAAACCTCTATTTTGCATATCACCTATATTATCCGGAATAGAAGTAAAGCCAGAGGCTGAGTTTATATAACGTTGTGCAAGAGTTTTATGGGTATTGCGTTCATACACTTCAAAATTGATAGTAGTACCTTTGGCGATACCGATGTGCAAGCCGAGTGTTGTTTTCTGTTGTTCTTCCCACATAATATCGGGATTACCGAGCATCGCAATAAAATAACCTGGGGTTTGCTTATATAATTTTGAAGCATCCACCAAGGTTCTATTGCGATAATCACCAATAGAAGAGTTACCCGAAATACCGGTACTAAAACGCAAATCTAAGCTGGTAAGCCAATTTACCTTTTGCAAAAACTTCTCTTCTTTGAGTTTCCACATCCCTCCTATCGCCCAGAAATTGGCATAGCGATTATTTGAACCAAAAGCTGATGAACCATCACGGCGTGCTGATAAGTCTATAAAATAACGATATTTATAAGAGTATTCCAAACGGGCAAAATAGGAATTAAATCCTGATTCAGATTGGCTATCTCCTACATTATATTCTTTAGTTCCGTGGCTGAGCATTGATAAAGCATCAGAAGGTTGCCCCTTAGACGATGCGTTGAACGAGCGCCACAGCGTTTCGATAGATTCTTGCCCCAATAAGAAGTCAAAATCGTGTACGTTCTTTATATTCCACTTGTATTGCAATAGGTTAGTATAAGTACGCTGTATGTATTTATTGAGATAGCGAAAGGTTTGTGCTACCGTTTTGCTACTATCATTACTATAACGATAATCTATATAAGAAGGCAGAGGCCCTTTGCTTTCGGTTTCATTTACATTATACTGTATCCCTACTTGGCTTTTAAATGTTAAGTTCTTGATAGGTTCTATTAATAAATACCCTATAGGCAATATATCCTCAGTATAATCAATAGAAGGGTATTTTTCAGCCATATAATCAGGGTGAAAAAAGCCATTTTGACGATTAATAAAAGAAGGAATGTAATTCTTTCTCTTCCCATCGCTCTCTTTGGGAGAATAAATAGGAAGCGACAATATATCGGTTTCACTACCAGCATTCGATACTCCTTCGGCAGTGGTAGTTCCTAAGGAGATTGAAAGTCCTGCTTTAAGCCACTCGGTTATTTGAGTGTCTAAATTAGTATTGAGATTATAGCGCTTGTAGTCCGAACGCGCCTTGATACCTTGTTGGTCTAAGTAACCCAACGAAATGTAATAAGAAGTAGTATTACTTCCTCCCGAAATAGACACATCGGTGCGTGAGATAGGAGCGAAATCGCGGAAGAAAACTTTATCCCAACGTGTATTATAAGGATTTGCCGCCAAGATACTATCGGCGATAGCTCTCGCCGTAGTTTGAGTGTAGCCTGAACGCCTACCGAAAGCTACAATAGCATTGGGGTCTTTTTTTACCCAAAAGTCCATATACTCTTGTGGGCTCGCCATATTATCAAAGAATTTGCGAGTTACATTGGTGCGCATTGAGAAGCCTAACTGATGATTAATAGTAATATGAGTGCGCTCATTGCGTTTACCTCTTTTGGTAGTAATTAAAATCACCCCATTGGCAGCACGAGCTCCATAGATAGAAGTAGAAGCAGCGTCTTTGAGTACTGTTACGCTCTCTATATCGGTAGGGTTATACATCGTCATTATATCGCCACTTACAGGGGCACCATCTATTATATACAAAGGTTCTGAGACTATCGTCTTATCAAAAACTGACATAAACGTGTTGAGCCCGTGAATGAGTACCGAAGAGCTTGCTCCTGGTCTTCCGGACTCGGTAGTTACCACCATACCTGCCACTTTACCTTGTAGTGCATCGGTGATATTAGCATTAGGAGTTTCGGCAAAATCTTTGCCTTTTACAGTAGCTACCGAAGCCACTGTACGACTGGCTATTTTTTTGCCTCCATAGCCAGTTACCACTGTACCTTCTAATTGCTGAATATCGTCTTGAAGGACGATATCTATTTGGGTTACACCTGCCGTTACTTTCTTTTCGACGGATTTCATTCCCAAGAATGAATATTTGAGTACATCGCCTACTTGGGCATTGAGAGTATAGTTGCCATCAAAGTCAGTAGAAGTACCGTGTTGGGTGCCTTTTATAAAGACAAAAGCGCCCATCATAGGTTCACCTTTAGTGTCTTTCACCGAGCCCTTAATCGTTACATTTTGCGCTAAGGAAGGTAATACCCAAAGGAAAATACCTACAAAAACTAATAAATTTTTCAAATTCATAAATCGCTTTATTTTTCAGTGCAAAGTTTTCTAAAAAAAAATGAGAAAAACAAACAAAAGAAAAAAGAGATTCCTCTTTTAGAATATTTTTCTAAAAATAGAACTCAAAACAGAAAATAAATATGTTTTATAGCCTCTTTATTGACAAAATGGCGTTTTTAGAACACTGAGAGTTTATATACTGAAAATGTGATAAATATATTTTTTATGAGCGTTTTTTTGGGTAAAAAAAATTTTATATGGAGCTTATAGGAAGCTTATAGGAAGCTTGAACGAATCTTGGACGATAGATATAGGAATGTTACTGAAAGCCTTTGTACACCTTGGCTGAGCGCTATAAGGTAGTTACACTTATGTTCTGTTATTGGTTTTTCTAAAAAAGTGTTATCTTATAGAAAAATACGCTTTTACTTATTAATAAGGTAAGATTTGGCTATTTGCAATTATTTATTATCTTTGCCGAAAAATATAAACATATGAATATGAAGCACTTTTTATCAGCTATCACACTCCTTGTTATGAGCCACTTAGCTTGGTCACAAAGTCCTAATATTTTAGACCCTGATTACCAAAACAGCCGTCCTAACCCTTGGACTTATGGGGGAAATATAGGTATTGGCTACTCTACTTATGGATTGGGGATTGATATATCACCACGCTTGGGGTACAAAATCACTGAGGATTTGGAGCTTGCTGCTGTGGTGAATGGTTCTTTTCAAAACTCGGAATACTACCGCAGTTTGTTAGTGGGCGTAGGTCCTGCTTTAACCTATTACATAGGTAGGGTGGCGTATGTGAGTAGTTCTTATCAGCATTATTTTATCTCTCAGAAGCATAAAAGCTCCAATTACAAATACAATACTGAGGAAGACGCCTTGTATGTGGGAGCTGGTTATATGCAAAATGTGGGGGGTAATGTGTATATACAGATAGGTATGAGCTACAATGTGCTCTACAAGAAGGACAAAAGTGTTTTCAGCAGTGGTTTTATACCGAGTGTTGGAATAGTGATAGGACTTTAGTGTGAGCCACACAGTGAAGTGCGAGCCACACAGGCAATTAGCACGACAAACAGGTGTGAGCGAATGAACAGTAGAGAAATTTATTTATTTATAATTGTTCATTTATAATTATTTTATACCTTTGCACCGAAAAACATAACAAGAGGACAAATTTGTACTGATTGCAACCTCTTGGGGTACTCCCCGAAAAATGCTAAAACAGTAATCTTTACTTGCTTTTCACGTCGGTTCCCCATTCTTCTTTACAATTGCGTCCTCTACTAAATCATAATTACCAATGGGATATTTATTCACCTCTGAGTCCGTTTCTGAAGGACACCCCGACAAAATCGCAGACCAAATAAGCGATGCTCTAATCGACAACTTTCTTGCTTTCGACCCTCATTCGAAGGTGGCGTGCGAGACTTTAGTTACTACCGGTCAGGTAATATTGGCTGGGGAAGTAAAATCGAACACCTACATAGATGTACAGCAAATTGCGCGCAACGTGATTGAGAAAATTGGCTATACTAAAAGCGACTATATGTTTGAAGCCAAATCGTGTGGTGTGCTTTCGGCAATTCACGAACAATCGCCCGATATCAATCAGGGGGTAGACCGCGGTAACCCCGAAGAACAAGGGGCTGGCGACCAAGGAATGATGTTTGGTTATGCGGTAAACGAAACCGAAAACTATATGCCTCTTGCCTTAGACCTCTCGCACGCTTTGCTGAGAGAATTAGCCGATTTGCGTCGTGAAAACAAAGAGATTACCTATTTGCGCCCCGATGCGAAAAGCCAAGTAACCCTTGAATACAGCGATGACAACAAACCGGTGCGCGTGAACACGATTGTGATTTCTACCCAACACGACGAATTCGACACGGAAAAGAAGATGCTTCAAAAGATAAAAGAAGACATTGTGAACATTCTCATACCGCGTGTGATTAAAAAGTATCCTCAATATGCGCCATTCTTTGACGACAAGATTATTTACCACATCAACCCTACGGGTATCTTCGTGATAGGAGGTCCTCACGGCGATACAGGCTTGACCGGTCGTAAAATTATCGTAGATACGTATGGTGGTAAAGGGGCTCACGGCGGAGGCGCTTTCTCCGGCAAAGACCCGAGCAAGGTAGACCGCAGTGCAGCTTATGCTATGCGACACATCGCTAAGAACTTAGTAGCCGCAGGAGTAGCCGATGAGATATTGGTGCAAGTGAGTTACGCCATAGGGGTAGCTGAACCTACGGGCGTGTACGTAAATACTTATGGTACAGCTAAGGTAAACCTCACCGATGGTGAAATAGCGAAGAAGATACAAGAAATCTTCCCCTTGCGCCCGTATGATATAGAACAACGCCTGAAACTACGCAATCCTATTTATAGCGAAACAGCATCTTACGGACATATGGGACGTACACCTAAGGTAGTAACCAAAGAGTTCTCATCACCTTATCACAAGACAAAAAAGATAGAAGTAGAGCTTTTTACTTGGGAAAAGTTAGACTTTGTAGAGAAAGTAAAAAACACTTTTTTTAATGATTAATGATTAGTGGTTAATGTTAATACTAATATAAAGAAGGCTGTCTGATAGAAAACAGACAGCCTTCTTTTATTTTTTAGGAGATGATATACAATGCAAATTAAATAGTTAGAAGGGAGAATATATGATAGAAAAGCGACTTTTCACTATCGGCTATTCTCTCTTAAAGCTCTATTTGGTATTGCAATACAAAAGTACCTAAGCGAGTACTTACCTTTTTATCAGTAGCATCGAAAACAGGGCGGTTCTCATAGCCTAAGGAGAGTTTGCTCTTTTGTCCGTTAAAATAAGTATTCACGCCTACTGAATAGATATTCACGTTGCTATTGAGAGCTTTATAGTTAGCAAATCGCCAGCCTGCATTGGGTTGTACACGGATATTACAATTTTCCCATTTAGGGAGCAGATAGCCTAATTGCAAGAATAAGGTACTACCTGTACCTATGGCGGGAGTAGCATTGCCTGCCCCATTAAGAGAGGTTCCTCCTCCAAAAATGCTATTAGCACCCACACTTCTCACATAATCACTACCAAAATGAGTGCTGTTAAAGCCTAAATAAGCGGTAATAGCGTCGTTGCGTTCAGAAATAGGAGTATCTATAAAGAAGTCGATTCCTAAATTGAAGTAATCGCGATAGGAAGTATTAGTTCCATCAGTGATTTCTCTCATTTTAGCTTGATATTCATAGCCAATACCGAGATTCATTATGTGTTTAGTTCCTAAATAAGTGCCATTACCTCCGCTAGTAGGCAATTTGTTGCTCTCATCGTCCCAAAACTCATATTTTAGGTAAGAGGAAGTAAGCACTTTGGGTTGCCCTTTGCTATAATTAAAAGCTGTACGAACATTATCAGAGGGGGCAGGTGAATTTTGCAAAGACACAAAATAATCAATCTTTCCTAACTGACCTTTGGCGTAAACACCTATCCTACGCCCCATATCATCGAAATGATTAAGGGTGTTAAGATAATAAACGGAAGGGTCGAGAGTGAGCATAGAGCCGTTAGAGAAAGCGTTGGAAAAGCGCCCAGCTCCTGCAAAGGTGGTCTTGGCTACCCCAATACTCAATTTTTCGCTAAAAGTATACTGACCGAGCACGTCGAGCAGACGGAAATCGGAGCTTTGGAGGGTACTTTGGTTGAGATTGTTATTTCCCATTAGGATATAGAACAACCATTTCTTTTCTACTTGGGCGAAGAAGCCTAAGCGATAACGCCTTACAGAAAGGTCGAATACCTTATCGGCAGGTTCACCTTGTACGGTAGTACCAGGGTTTGTTTCGGTAAGGCGAGCCCAAAACTGTCCACGCACAATACCTTGAATAAAAGTATCGCCTTCTTCGTCGAAATTATGACGAAGCAACTGAGCTGAGGCAGGAATTGCCATCAATAAAGCTACTAAAAATAGAATTCTTTTCATTTTATGTTATGTTTATGGTTTAAAAAAGTTACTTGGCTTTGGGATTGTTAATAGCCATCAAATGGGTATCTATGAGTTTCTTTAAATTCTCATCGGAAGGCATTGGTGCATTGCTATTGATGATATTACCCTGCGCATCGATAAGCATATAGCGAGGGATACTTCGCAAGTCGTACAAAAACTTATAAGTATCTTTCACTTCTGGGGTGGTATACAGATGAATACCACTTAGTTTATCATTCTTTACCATCTCTTTCCACGCTTCTTTATCACGGTCTACTGAAATACTGAGAAAGACAATAGGCTTACCTTTATAGGATTGCTGTAAGGCTTCTAAGGCGGGCAACTCTTTACGGCAATCAGGGCAATAAGTAGCCCATATATCTACAAATAGCAATTTGCCTTTGAGGGGTAAACTCTCATATTTCACTTCTTTATCGTTTAGGTCGGTAAGACCTTTAAAAAGAGGGAAAGGTTGTCCTGCTTTGAGTCGGTTTACTGTAGCAATGCGTCCTGAAAGAGCGTTTAACAGTTCGTTATCTTTTACTGCCTTTTGCACTAAGGCTATAATCTGTTCATTGGTAGTCTCAGCGGAGGTAGCCGATACGCCTTCGATGAGCAAAGGGGTGAGGTCTTCTTTAATATTTTGTGATTTGAGCGTATTGAAATCGGCTAAAATCTTACCCCACGGGTCGTTGAACTCATATTGCACTTGATAGCGATAGATTTTCAGTTGGAAGCAATTATGCACTAAGGTTTTATAAGCATTATACGCATCGAAATCGGTAGCGTTATCTAAATCTACATCTTTAAGAGATTCTTCCAAGGCTTTGATAGCAGGAGCTTCTTCTTCGGTATATTTACGATGATTCAGTAAATAAGCAGAAGTAAGAGACAAGAGTTCGTATTGGTTCTCTTTCTCTTCTTTAACTATAAAATCAGAAGGTAATCCTTTAGCGTTAGCTAACACCTCAGCGCATTGTTTACTTATCGCTTGTAGGTTCTGCTGAAAAGCAACAGGGTTCTGCCCTAAAAGTTCATTTTGCTTTTCGGGAGTTTGCAACCCTATAGCTTCCTTTTGTTGCTGATACGCTTTTATAGCTTCTTCAGGATTGGTACAAGCACTCAATCCTAACACAATGAGAAATGCAATAAATAGTTGTTTCATAGCTTTAGAATTTAAAATAATGACAAAGGTATAATATTTTTTTGGAAATAGGAACTTTTTTTATGAATATTTAAATAATGGTTAATGGTTAATGGTTAATGGTTAATGATTAATGGTTAATGGTTAATGGTTAATGATTAATGGTTAATGATTAATGGTTAATGATTAATGGTTAATGATTAATG
>ERZ773100.133-NODE-133-length-44969-cov-6.642517_pt1 | contig 44969 bp, 44 predicted proteins | sample MGYA00511119_ERZ773100 | MGnify/ENA primary metagenome ERZ773100 (study PRJEB29015, sample SAMEA2738000) | human oral metagenome | biome: human oral; feature: human-associated habitat; material: dental | place: China | collected 2111 ...
ATCATAATTTTCTATTTTTTTTTCTATCTGCTCAAAGCTTTTTAAAGTCAAAATTTTATCTATATCAATTAAAAATTCTGTTTCTATATCTTCTTTTAAAAAAAGTGCTATATTTTCCTTATATGTGGTAACTAATATCCCTTTTTTATTTATCTTATTATTATTTTGTAAAGCTTTATGAAAAAAAGGTACCAAATATGCTATTTCTTCATCTGAAACTTTTTCATCAATAACCTCTTCTAAAAAATAGAAATTCTTTTTTAAAAAATTAAATATTGAAGGATAAAGCTTTTTTACATCTTTTAATATAGAATTTTTTAATTTTATCTTTCTTTTTGTCCTAAAAATTAAAGGTTTTATATAATAAAATATTTCATCAAGGAAAACATCTATATTTTTTAAATCAATCTTATTTTCAATTTCAAAAGTTCTTACTATCTTATTTATAGCTACACTGATATCTAACCAATTTTTAAACTTTACAAAGACATCTCTTTCATCCCTTGTTATTCTAAATAAATAATCTGTAAAGAATATTAAATTTGTATTTGAAAAATCTTTAAAAGTTTTTTTTAGTTGTAAATATTCTTCTCTTTTTTCTAAAACTTCTATATTTTCAATTTTTAAATTAGAATTTTTCTTTTCTCTTTTTTGTGAAACAACCATTAAAATAACCAATATATTCAATGTTTCATCCATATAATCTAATTCTGCTTCTTTAATTTTTTTGGAAACAGAATTTATCTCAGTCATGTATTCATCCTTAATTTCTTTATAAATGACTTTCCTAAAATAACTTATATCATCAAAGAATATTTTGTCATATTTTTTATCAAAACTTACATATTTATAAAGGAAAGTTGTTATAAAATATCTATAATCCTCTTCCAAATAATCAAAATAATATTTTAATTTATTATCCTGCAATAATTTTATATTGTAATTTAATAATATTTTTTTTAAATTTTTTAAATCATTTCTAATAGTAGACTTACTTGTTCCAAGTTTTTCAGCAACCTCTTTCAATAAAAACTTATCTTTTTTCATTAAAGTATAAAGTATAATTAACTCTTCTCTTTCCTTTTGATTATACACATAACTTTCTCCTTCAATGTTTTCAATAAGTTTAGTCATGTCTTCATCAGTCAAAGAAGAAAAAAATTCTCTTTTTTTTATTTCTATTTTTCTTGTACCTAATTCTTCATTAATTTCATCTATTTTATAACGAATACTTCTTTCAGTTAATTTTAAAAGTTCTGCTATTTTTGGTAATTTTTTTTCATTTTCAATAAGTTTTAACAATTCAAAATGCTGCTTTTTTAGCATTTCTACCTCCAATAGTTCTTTAAAATTTCACTGTATTAAAATATTACATTAAAAATTGAATATCAAACATTTAAAAATATATGCACATAGTTTATAGAAATATTTATTTAATTAATAATACAATTTTTTTATAGATTTTTCTAGCTTTTTTTTATTTCATAAATTCGTGAAATAAATTTTACACTTATCTTGAATTATTAGAAATTCCTTCTTTTTATATTTTAAAATATATTTATATCCCAAAAAATGATTGCCTTTATAATATATTCTTTTGATATAATTCTCCCATTCTTTTCTTTTCCTTTTAAAAATTCTATTATCTTATTTTCTTCATCATCTGTACATATAATTTGTTCCATATAATCTATCATAGTTTTTTCTGTTTCAGAAATATATTTATCAAGATAAATTTCTGGAAAATAACCTAAATTCCAGACAATATTCCATAAGCCATAAGTATACTCTTTATGATTTGAATGAAGTTTATTAAGTTTCCTACCTAGCATTTTTTCTATTTCTTCTCTAATTGGATCTCTATAATATACAAACCTTTCCATCATACAATAATTTTTTGAGATTAAACACATTCTCTTTATATGCTCAATCTTACTAATTGCAGGTGTCATGCTAGCAAATACTAAATCAAACTCTTTTTCTTTTGTAAAATTTTTCATCCAATTCCCATGAATAAATTTAGCTTCATTTACATTTTTTAATTTTTCTTTAGCATAATCTAACATCCTAGAGGAAATATCAGTTCCTGTTATATGAGAAGTGATTTTTGAAAATTCTAAAAGATGTCTTCCTGTTCCACATCCAATATCTAGAACTTTTGAATTTTCATTCAATAATTTTTTTTCTTTTATTATTTTAAAAACAAGTCTATTTGAAAAATTTTCTTGTTTTTTTTCTGTTCTGTTAAAAAACCACTCACTTTTATTATCCCATATTTTTTCTAAGTCCTCTTGATTTTCCTCTCTATCCTCTCTTTGCATAATTTTCTCAAATTCTTCTATATTCATTTTTCTCCTTTTTTACAAAAATTTTTTTACACTTCTTTTTTTATTATACACCCAGAGTCCATACAATAAATATAATCTACTACTTTTTGTCTTTACCAACTTGAAAGCTAAAAAGTAAACATAAAACAAAAATTCCTATAATACTCAGCTTTCTATTTCTCACTCAAAACCTCCTAAACATAAAAATTTTATAATAAAATACTCCCTCTATTATAATACATATTTTACTAAAAAATAAAGAACCCAGTTTAAAACTAAGTTCTTTATTTGTCAATTCTATTTATTAAATGTGTTAGAACACTCGTGGCTTTAGCCGTGAGACATGTACTCGTAGGGTATAAATAACACCAACATTGAAAATGTTATACTAAAATTTGCAATTTTACTAGTTTTAGTGTATAATATATTTAGAACATTAGCAACTAAATATATGGAGTTAAGGCTAGTAAACAGTAGCCTTGTAAAATATTCACTGTTCTGTATAGTTGTTCTTTTTAAATATAATATACAGATAAAAGTAGCGGTGTAGACGCAAGTCTTATCCAGTAGTGGCTATTGTGGACTAGCCAAAAAGAATAAGGGTTTTAAAACCAAACTTCTTAGAAGATAACTTACTTTTTCAGTTATCTTATGAAGCTCTCGACTTTAGTCGTGAGTAGTTCACAAGGTAGGGTTATTATGATTCTAGCTCCTGTTTTAAAGGAACTATCTATTTTTGCTCCATATTCATTTCCATAATAATACTGAATTCTCTTATTTACATTTTTAATTCCAACTCCACCCATTTTCATAAGTGCTTGTTTTTTAGCTGCTTCAAATCCAATACCATTATCCTCTATTATTAATTCTATCTTATTCTCTATTATTTGAGAATATATAGAAATTATTCCTGTTGTATCTAAATTTTTAATACCATGATAAATTGCATTTTCTACAAAAGGTTGCAATATAATCTTAGGTACCTCTATGTTTTCTAATTCTTCTTGTATTGAAATTTTATATTCTAATTTATCTTCATATCTTTGCTTTTGTATATATAAATATTCTTTAATATGATTTATTTCTTCCTTTAAAGGAATTTTTTCTTTTCCATTACTTAAAGAAATTCTAAAAAAGTTAGACAAAGCCTTTGTAATAGAAATAACTTTTTCAGTATCCTGAAATTCTGCCATCCAAATTATTGTATCCAAAGTATTGTATAAAAAATGTGGATTAATTTGACTGTAAAGTGCATTAATTTCATATTCTCTTAAATATTTAATCTTATCTATCATTTCATTAAAATGGTTTTGTAAACTTAAAATTTCAATACTTACATCACCTTTTAAATTTATTTTTGATAAATCATTATTAAAATTATTCATATGTTGCTCTAACTCTTTAATTGGTTTTGTAATTCTTCTCAATACACTGATACTTATTAAAACTGTAATTAAAAGAGAAGCCAAACAACTTATAACTATCATTTCAAAAAAATGACTTTTTAAACTTTCAATTTCTTGCATATAGGAAATTTCAATCAATGTCCAATGAGTATTCTTGATAGGATATTTTACTGTAACTGTATTTTCTTTTCTGTTATATCCTTCTTCAATATTTTTTAAATTTTTTAAATACTTTTCTTGGGAGGTATCATAAGGGATTTCTTTATAGTAAACTATCCTATTATCCTCATCTAAAATAACAATATCACTGTTCTTTCCTGTTTCTTGATTTTGAAGATACTCATGAAGTGCTTGGTATTTTACATCTATCAACAATACACCTAAATTTTCTCCATTAGTATCTGCAATTTCTCTGCTGACAGAAATAACCCAATCGTCCATTCCATCAAGTGAGAAATTTTGTTTTCTAAGTGGATTTAATACAGGCATAGGGTTCATTAAAGAATTTACATACCATTCTTCTTTCATCATATCACTAGAAACTTCCATATTTACATTTTTTTCATTAGAAATAACTGCTCCATCTTTTCTTATTAAAATAATAGATTTTATATAAGGATCTGTTGAAAGTGTATTATCTATCATATTTAAAATTCTATTTTTTTCACTCTCATCTTTATTTTTTAGATAGTCATATACTCCTTTATCATGTGAAATTACTTGACTTAATGTTGTTAATTTGTTCATATACAACTCAATATAATTCCCACTTTTTTCAATAGCTTCTGTCTTAGCTGAAATTTCTTTCTGTATTAAAAGACTACTTGAACTGAAATAAAATATACTTCCTAAAAGTAAAACTAGAACTAAATTGGTAATTAAAAAATAAAATCCTATCTTTATATTTAATGGTTTATTATTCATTTTCATTTTTTAACACCGTTTCTCTATATTGTTTTGGAGTAATTTGATAATATTTTTTAAATTTTGTTATAAAGTAATTTACATCTTCAAAACCAACTTGTTCAGCTATTTCATAATTTTTTAATTCAGTTGTTAAAAGTAATAATTTTGCCTTTTCCATTCTCTTTTGTAAAAGATAATCTTGAAATGGAATTCCAAAATTTTTCTTAAACATAATACTTAAATATCCTGAACTTAAATCTAATTTTTCAGAGAGAACAGATAAGGTAAATTGACTATCAGTATAACTTTCTTCAATAATATTTTGTATCAATTCTTTATAATTATTTTTTGCAATGTTATCTTGTGTATCTACTGTTGTTATTTTTTCTAATACTTTTTCAATTTCCTTATCTTTTCTTTCCTTTTGCAAGGAACTCACTAATTTTACAATAATCTCTGAAACATCTGACTTTGAAATTGGCTTTAAAATATAATCTTCTACTCCAATTTTAATAGCCGTTTGTGCATAATCAAAATAATTATATCCTGTAATGATTGCTATTTTTGTATCAGGATTTATTGATTTTATCTTTTTTGCAACCGATAATCCATCAATTTTTGGCATATTAATATCCATAAGAACAATTTCTGGTTTAAACTCCTCAAATACTTTTAATGCCTCTTCTCCCGTTGAAGCCTCATGAATTTCTCCAATTTGTAAAGAAGATAAATCTATTAGTTGTTTTATACCCCTCCTAATTAAAGGCTCATCATCTGCAATCATTAACTTATACACAATCTTTCTCCTTTTAATTCTCTTTTACTTTTATTTTACAAGTGGTAATAAATATCCATAACCTTTTGCTTCCATTTCTGCATAAGGGATAAATTGTATTGCTGCACTATTGATACAATATCTTTTTCCCCCTCTATCTCTTGGTCCATCATCAAATACATGTCCTAAATGTGCTTTTCCACTTCTGCTTCTTACTTCTGTTCTTATCATATTGAAACTAGTATCATTATGGTAAGTTACAACTTCTGGAACAATAGGTTTTACAAAACTAGGCCATCCACATTGAGAAGCATATTTATCAGTTGAAGAAAATAATGGTTCTCCTGTTGTTATATCAACATAAATTCCTTTGTCAAAAAAATCCCAATAATCATTTTGAAATGCTCTTTCTGTATCCCCATTTTGTGTTACTTCATATTGTTTTGAATTTAATTTCATTTTTAATTCTTTTTCAGATAATTTTGGATATTTTTTTTCATCCACTATTATATCATCTGCTTTTGATAAATCAATATGACAATAACCATTAGGATTTTTTTTCAAATAATCTTGATGATATTCTTCTGCTAAATAATATTCTTTTAAAGGTAAAACTTCTACTACAATTTTTTGAGAATATTTTTTTTGTTGTTCTTTTATTTCATCTTGAATAACAGATTTATCATTTTGATTTACATAATAAATTCCTGTTCTATATTGTGAACCTCTATCATTTCCTTGTTTATTTACACTTATTGGATCAATAATTTTAAAATAATATTTTAATAAAGTTGAAAGATTTACTTTACTTGCGTCATATATAACATGGACTGTTTCAGCATGTCCTGAACTATGTAAGTCTTGGTATTTAGGATTTTTAGTTTTTCCATTTGCATATCCAGAAGTTACATCTATTACACCATATATTTTTTCCATATATGCTTCTACACCCCAAAAACAGCCACCTGCTAGATATATTTCATGAATGTTTTTATTGACATGTTTTACATTGATGTTTTTTTTTCCATACTCATTTTATCATCTTTCATCATATGATTATCTTTCATCATAGTGTCTTTCATTTCTTTGTTATTCATCATCATTTTAGAAGAAAATAATTTTTTTATTTCTGCTTTTTCTAAATGACCTGGAAGAACTTTTTCAACTTTTCCTGCTTTATTTAAAACAGCTGAAGTTGGGTAAACACGAACATTTAACATCTTTGATAATTCACCTTTTTCATCTAATAAAACTTTTATATTCTTATATTCCAAAGATTTATACCATTTTTTAAAATCTTCTGTTTTCTTTTCTCCAACTAGCCCAGGAGAAACAACAGTAACAACTTCAAAATCTTTCTTTTCTTTGCTAAGATTATCTATATCTTCTAATCCAGAAAGACAAATTGGACACCAAGAAGCCCAAAACTTAACATAAGTTGGTTTTCCATCTTTTCCAAAAGAATAACTCATTCCATTCACATCTTTTAAGGTAACTTTTGACAAATCTATCTCTGCCCCAAAAGCTACTGCTCCGATTAGTAACATCATAATTCCTAAAAACAATTTTTTTAACACTTTCATCTGCTAAAACCTCCTTAAATAATTTTAATTTATATTAAACTATTACATTTTATAGTTGTAATAGATTTTAACCTTAAATAATTTTATAAAAATATACTTAATTTATCAGTAAGAAGTAAAATTCCCATAATAATTATTAATGAACCACCAATTTTTTTAATAATACCTAAATGTTTTTTTATTGCTGAAACTTTTGTCAATACATATTTTGAAGATAAAGATAGAATGACAAAAGGTGTTGCTAAACCTAAAACATAAATAAACATCATAAGTGCCCCATAGTAAGGATTTCCTCCTCCACTTGAAATAAAAAGAATTGAAGCAAGTATTGGTCCAACACAAGGTGTCCATCCTAAACTAAAAGTGAAACCCAGTAAAAATGCTCCCCAAATACTATCATTTTCTTTTCCTTTTATATCCACAAGTTTTGTTCTTTCCAAAAATGGTATTTTAACAATCTCCATTTGGATAATTCCAAATATTATAACTATTATTCCACTAATTATTCTAAATGTTTTACTTATCAAAAATGAACCTATACTTCCAGCCCCAAATCCAAGTAAAACAAAACTTGTGGAAAGTCCAATTACAAATACCAATGTTTTTATGATAGATTTCTTACCACTTGTACTTAACATTCCAATGTAAACTGGAAGTAATGGAAATATACAAGGTGAAAAGAAAGAAAGTAAACCTGCAACATAAACTGCTCCAATAAATAATTCTGTGTTTAACATTTTTTATACTCCTATTTTTTATATTTCTTAATAATTTAAAGATAGGTAAGTTACATTCCAAATTTTTATTAAAAAATATTTGAATAACTTTTAAATGAAACTACTATGATGCCCTCTAATGTTAAAAAAGTATTTTGGAGTTTAGGAAATATTAGAGGTATCAAATAGTTAATTAATAAATTTGGATAGTAACAAACTATCTTTAAGTATCCACATTATATTTTATTTTTTTTACAAATATAATAGAATCTATTTATAAAAAACTTGAATTTATTTATATTTTTATTTATACTCTACCTATAGAATACAAATAATTCTAGGAGGACTTATGCAATTATTAAAAGTTCAAATCAAAAATTGGCAAACTTTTTCAAATGTAAGTTTAGAATGTAAAGATTTTTTAGTATTTATAGGGGCATCTAGTACAGGGAAATCTTCATTTATGAAAGCATTGCTTTATTTCTTTCAAGCAAGAAATTTACATGATGGAGATATAAGAAATCCTAATCTACCTTTAGAAATCATAGGTACTCTAAAAGGGGAAAAGGGACATATTTTTCAATTAAGAATTTTAAATAATCCTTATCAAAGTACAAGATACTTTATTAAAAATCATATTTCAAAACATGAAAAGGATAATAGAAATTGGGAAGAAATTGAGGAAAAAGATTATAAAAAATATGTTTCAGAAATTTCTATTTTTTATGTTCCTGCTTTTACAAAAATAAGTTACTTAAATTACTTAGTTGAAAGGTTATTTCAAAAAGAAAATTTAAGAAAATACTATAAATATTATAAAAAGTTTAAAAATGCTATAAATAGTAAAATGAGTTTTGGTTATTATAGACATATCTTTATTGAATTTCTTCATGAAATTGTTGAAAAAGAAAAATCTCATACTTTTTGGGAAAATTGTATCTTACTTTGGGAAGAGCCTGAATTTTACTTAAATCCTCAACAAGAAAGAGCTTGTTATGATGCACTTTTACAAAATACAAAGTTAGGACTTATGGCAATAGTTTCAACAAATTCTAGCCGTTTTATTGAACTTGAAAATTATCAATCACTTTGTATTTTTAGAAGAGTAAAGGAAGATGTTGAAATTTATCAGTACAGTGGGAATTTATTTTCTGGTGATGAAGTTACTGTTTTCAATATGAACTATTGGATAAATCCAGATAGAAGTGAAATTTTCTTTGCTAAAAAAGTTATATTAGTTGAAGGTCAAACTGATAAAATTGTACTATCTTATCTTGCAAAGAATTTAGGTATATTTAATTATGATTATTCTATTGTAGAATGTGGAAGTAAAAGTTCTATTCCACAATTTATAAGACTTCTAAATGCTTTTCATATACCTTATGTTGCTGTCTACGATAAGGATAATCACTACTGGAGAAATGAAACAGAGTTAGAAAATTCAACTTTAAAAAATAAAATGATACAAAAATTAGTTTGGAAAAAACTTGGAGAATGGGTCGAATTTGAAAATGATATTGAAGAAGAAATTTATGATGAATCAAGAGATAAGAAGAACTATAAGAATAAGCCTTTTTATGCCTTGGAAACAGTTGTAAAATCAAACTATGTAGTTCCTAAGAGGTTAGAAGAAAAGGTTAGAAAAATTTTTCAAGAAATTAAATAAAATTTTTATTAGGAGGATATATGGCAATTAAAATTAAATTAGAAAAAGACGGTTTTATAAAAGATGGCTTTGTTGGCTATAGTTTTACTTCTGCTCTTTTAGATTTTTGGGTACCTGCATTTAGATTAGATTTTAATGGTTTTGTTTTTTTCTTTGGAATTTATATGATTGAGAAATTCTTTTTAGAATTTTTTAAAATATATTCAATATTAAATTATTATTCTATAAACAATATATGGAGTTCACTATTTTTAAATTATGGAGTTCAAGCTTTTTCTTTAATTTTAGCACTATTAATAGCAACTTTTTATAACAAATACTACACAAAAAAAATGTTAAATGAAGGTTGGAGACCATTAGAGAATGATGAATACTCTAATGCTATATTAAAGGGATATCATTATTTAGATTATACAGATGCTGAAATAAGAGATGAAGATAAAATGCAAAGATATAAAAACTTTATAGATAAAACTAAGAGTGAAGAAATTAAAAAAATTTTTGGGTTTATAGTACTTTTGATAATATTATGTACTTTATTTTATTTTGATATTTTATAATTTTTGAAAGGATAACATATGTCAGTAAAAATACAATTAGAAAAAAATGGAGAATTAATAGATGGTTTTACAGGTTTTAGTTGGACAACATTCTTTTTTGGATTTTGGGTTCCAGCATTTAGAAAAAAATCAAAAGGTTTTGGTTTATTCTTTTTATTTTTTATTATAAAAATAATTATAATTTACATACTATCTAAACAAAATAATGAAATCAGAGAAAGTTTATGGCTTTATGGAACTTATGAACTTTCATATAGTATGCTAACACCAATATTATTATCTGCTGCTATATACCCACTTGAAGCATGGATAGCATATTTTTATAATAATTACTACACAAATAACTTATTAGCTGAAGGATATCGTCCAATAGAAAATGATGAATATTCAATAGCAATTTTAAAAGACTATTCTTATTTACCATATTCAAAAGAAGAATTAAAAGATGATATTAAAATGGAAAGATATAGAGAATTCTCTAACTCAGCTAGAAAAGAAGAAAGATCTAAATTTTATTCAGCTGCTGGAATATGGATTACACTTTTTGTCATTATTTTTCTTCTTGTTTACTTTAATGCAATTAATCTAACAAGATATTATTAAAAAAGACTTTCGCTTTCATAGGAATACATATTAATTTAGAAAAATATGGGTAATGATTTATTCTAATTACTGTATTTTTAATATTATTGATTATAATATTATTTTATCTTTAATAATTATATTGACAACTGTTCTAATTTTGATATAATATATATGAAGTATAAATAGAATATTAGACTAGTGAATGGTGGGTCGTAAAAATAACAGGAGGGATTCTGTCTTTTTTGCGACTTTTTTATTTTAATTAGGAGGGACGATATGTTTGATGTAGTTGTTATTGGTGCTGGAATAATGGGAGCAGCAGTTTCAAGAGAATTATCTAAGTATGAATTAAAAGTTTTATTACTTGATAAAGAAAATGATGTTTCTTGTGGTACAACAAAAGCAAATTCTGCAATAGTTCATGCAGGATATGATGCAAAAGAAGGAAGCCTTATGGCAAAATACAATGTATTAGGTAATGCAATGTATGAAGATTTATGCAAAGAAGTAGATGCTCCATTTAGAAAAGTAGGTTCTTATGTATTAGCATTTTCTGAGAAGGAAAAAGAACATTTAGAAATGTTATACCAAAGAGGATTAAATAATGGTGTTCCTGAAATGGAAATTATAGATGCAGCTGAAATTCAAAAAAGAGAACCTCATGTAAGTAAAGAAGCTGTTGCAGCTCTATATGCAGGTACAGCTGGGATAACAGGTCCTTGGGAATTAACAATCAAATTAGTAGAAAATGCTATGGAAAATGGTGTTGAATTAAAATTAAATTCAGAAGTTACAAATATAAAAAAAGAAAATAATATATTTAAAATAGAATTAAAATCTGGAGAAGTTATTGAGACAAAAGCTCTTATTAATGCAGCTGGAGTTTATGCAGATTTTATAAATAATATGCTTTCAAATAAACATTTTAAAATTACTCCAAGAATAGGGGAATATTATTTATTAGATAAGGTACAAGGATACTTAACTGATAGTGTTATATTCCAATGCCCTACTGAAATGGGAAAAGGTATATTAGTTTCAAAAACTGCTCATGGAAATATAATAGTAGGTCCTACTGCCTCTGATGTTGAAAATAAAGATGATGTTGGAAACACTCAAGAAGGACTTGATACAGTTAGACAATTTGCAACAAAGAGTATAAAAGATATTAATTTTAGAGATAATATTAGAAATTTTGCTGGACTTAGAGCTGAAGCTGACACAGGAGATTTTATTCTAGGAGAAGCTGAAGATGTAAAAGGTTTCTTTAATATGGCAGGAACTAAATCACCAGGACTTACATCTGCTCCTGCAATGGCAGTTGATTTAGCTAAAATGGTAGTTGAAAGCTTAGGTAGAGTAAAGAAAAAAGAAAACTTTATAAAAAATAGAAAAATGATACATTTTATAAATTTATCACCAGAAGAAAAAGCAGAAGTTATAAAGAAAGACCCTAGATATGGAAGAATTATCTGTAGATGTGAGAACATAACAGAAGGAGAAATTGTTGATGCTATTCATAGAAAATGTGGTGGAAGAACATTAAATGGTATCAAAAGAAGAGTTAGACCAGGTGCTGGAAGATGCCAAGGTGGTTTCTGTGGACCTCGTGTACAAGAAATCTTAGCAAGAGAACTTGGAGAAGATTTAGAAGAAATAGTTATGGAACAAAAAGACTCTTACATCTTAACAGGAAAAACTAAATAGGGGGAAACGATATGAATATGAAATATGATTTAGTCATTGTTGGTGGAGGTCCAGCTGGACTTGCAGCAGCAGTAGAAGCTAAAAGAAATGGTATAGATAGCATACTTGTAATAGAAAGAGCAAAAGAATTAGGTGGAATATTACAACAATGTATTCACAATGGTTTTGGTCTTCATGAATTTAAAGAAGAATTGACAGGACCTGAATATGCTCAAAGATTTATGGATCAATTATTTGAATTAAATATAGAATATAAGCTAGATACTATGGTTTTAGGAATTTCTGAAAATAAAATAGTTCAAGCTATAAACTCTGTTGATGGTTATATGATAATTGAAGCTAAATCTATAGTTTTGACTATGGGTTGTAGAGAAAGAACAAGAGGAGCAATAGCAATACCAGGAGATAGACCAGCAGGTATTTTTACAGCAGGAGCGGCTCAAAGATATATCAATATGGAAGGATATATGGTTGGTAAAAGAGTTGTTATCTTAGGTTCAGGAGATATTGGACTTATTATGGCAAGAAGACTTACTCTTGAAGGAGCAAAAGTTTTAGCTGTTGCTGAACTTATGCCATTCTCTGGTGGACTTATGAGAAATATAGTACAATGTTTAGATGACTACGATATTCCACTATATTTAAGTCACACAGTTGTAGATATTATAGGTAAAGATAGAGTTGAAAAAGTTATAATAGCTAAAGTTGATGAAAATAAAAAAGCTATACCAGGAACTGAAATAGAATATGAATGTGATACTTTACTTCTATCTGTTGGACTTATTCCTGAAAACGATATTTCAAGAGCAACTGGTATAAAGATTGACCTTAGAACTAGTGGACCAATAGTAAATGAACTTATGGAAACAAGTATACCAGGAATATTTGCTTCTGGAAATGTTGTCCATGTACATGATCTAGTTGACTTTGTAAGCATTGAATCAAGAAAAGCAGGAAAATCAGCAGCTAAATACATTAAAGGAGAAGTTGCAGATGGAGAATATATTGAAGTTCAAACTGGAAATGGAATAGGATATACTGTTCCACAAAAATTTAGAATGGAAAATATAGAAAAAAATTTGGAACTTTCTATGAGAGTTAGACAAATCTATAAAAATGTTAAGATAGTAGTTAAGTCAAATGATTTTGTAATACATTCTATTAAGAAAAATCATATGGCTCCAGGAGAAATGGAAAAAATAACTCTATCTAAGACTGTACTTGGAAAAATTGATGCAAAAAAAATTGTTGTAGAAGTAGTTGAGGAGGATAAATAATGGAAAAGGAAATGATATGTATAGTTTGTCCTGTTGGTTGTCATATAAGTGTTAATACAGAAACTTATGAAGTTAAAGGAAATGCTTGTCCAAGAGGTGCTGTATATGGTAAAGAAGAATTAACTGCTCCAAAAAGAGTAGTTACTTCAACAGTTAAAATAAAAAATGCTTTGGATAAGAGATGTCCAGTAAAAACTGAAAAATCTATTCCAAAAGAATTAAATTTCAAATTGATGGAAGAATTAAAAAATATTGAGCTAACAGCACCTGTAAAAAGAGGAGATATAGTTATCAAAAATGTATTTAACACTGGTGTTGATGTTGTTGTAACTAAGGATATGTAAAATAATATTTTAAAAAACTGCACCTTTAATTTTTAAGATTTAGAGTGCAGTTTTTATCTTTATAATATAAAAAGAACTCTTTGAATCTTCAAAAAGTTCTCTCAACATACTTCATTATAAATATAAAAGTTATTTTCTTCTATTAGCTGGACTAACTATTGGAATATTTGCAACTAGGGCAATCTTTCTTGGATCCTCATCATAAGGGCATACTTCTATATTTAATTTAGATTTTTCAATTTCAACATATTTAGATAAAACTTTTAATATATCATCTTTCATATTTTCTAATACACCAGAAGGTAACATAGCTCTATCTTGGATTAAAACTAATTTTAATCTATTTTTTGCATCATCTTTTGAATTTTCTTTTTTAAATAAATTAGTTATCATTCCTAACATGCCATCACCTCTTAAGTACAAACTTAATTTTATCTAAAAAGCTCATTTTAGTATCTAAATCTAATAGAGGAACATCTATTCCTTCTAATCTGCTTGCTATATTTTTAAAAGCCTTAGCTGCTAGTGAATCTCCCTTATATACAAGTGGTTCTCCCTTATTAGTAGAAATAACAACAGACTCATCATCAGGAATGACTCCCAACAATTTTATTGCTAATATATCGAGTATATCTTCTACACTTAACATATTTTTATCTTTTACCATATCAATTCTTATTCTATTAATAATAAGTTTTGGATCTTTTATTCCTGTTGCTTCTAATAAACCAATTATTCTATCTGCATCTCTTGTAGCCGAAACTTCTGGTGTTGTAACAACTATTGCTTCATCTGCTGCAACTATTGCATTTTTAAATCCTTGTTCTATTCCTGCTGGGCAATCAATTAAAATATAATCAAAACTTGCTTTTAAAGAATCTACTAGGTTTTTCATTTGTTCAAGAGAAACATCATTTTTATCTCTTATTTGTGCTGCTGGTAACAACACTAAATTTGGACATCTTTTATCCTTTATGAGTGCCTGACTAATTCTACATCTTTCTTCTATAACATCTACTAAATCATAAACTATCCTATTTTCTAGTCCCATTACAACATCTAGGTTTCTAAGCCCTATATCTGTGTCAATAAGCAAAACTTTATGACCTTTTTCTGCAAGACCAGCACCTATGTTTGCAGTTGTTGTTGTTTTTCCAACTCCACCTTTTCCAGAGGTGATTACAATAACTCTTGCTCCCATACTATATCAACTCCTCAACAACTATTTCTTGGTTTCTAATACGAGCAATTTTAAATCTACTTTTTTTATTAACTCTTGAAGAATCTAAAATTTCATCTTGAATGTCTGTTATGGTTTTCATACCAATAGTAAGTTGAATAGGATTAAAATAAATAGCTCCTATAAAGGCTCTATCATCTCCACCTAAACCAGCATATACAGTACCATTAAGATGTCCAAGAACTATAACATTCCCTCTTGCTTTTATTATAGATGATGGATTAACATCCCCAAGTACAACTACATTACCATCAGATTCTATTTTAGAACCTGACCTCAATGTTCCTCTAAAAAAATGTGTTTTTCCTTCTTCTATTAATGGATTAAAATACTCTAAATCAATCTCTTCTTCATAACCTTCTCTTTTAGAAAAAATATAAGATATCACTATATTACTATTATTTGTAATAATTCCTATCAATTTATTCTCTTCTTCATTGGTTAAAGTACGACCACTAAACTCAATAGCCATACGGCTATTACCAATAAAATTTTTAGCTTCTAATATTTTTGTTTTTAGAATATCACATATATCTAAAAAATTAATATTTGGATTTAAAGCAATTACTAATCTATCATTTTTGCCTTTTATTATTACATGGTTGCTCATATAAGTTCACCTACAAAAAAGTTTAATATCAAATTTTTATTACTCACCCTAAAAAAGTATAACATAGTATATAAAATATTGCAAATATTAAGAAAAAAAAATTAAATATCCCAATTTTCTAGTTTTCTTTTTAGCACTTCTGTTTCAAGTTTTAAGTCATACATTAAAAACTCTAAAATTTCTTTTGTTGTTCTTTCATCATTTACCATAGCAGCAACTTGTCCTGACATAAAACTTCCTCTTTCAATATCTCCATCTACAACTGCAAGTCTTAGACTTCCTGTTCCTAATTTTTCAATTTCTTCTTTAGGTGCTCCACTTCTTTCAAGTTCTATCATTTCTTTTGCCAATTTATTTTCTATGACTCTTACAGGGTGTCCAGTTGAAGTTCCTGTAACAATAGTTGATCTATCTTTAGCTTTTAATATAAGATTTTTATAATTTTGATGAATTAAACATTCTTTTGCTGTTAAGAATATAGTTCCACATTGGATAGCTTCTGCTCCCATAGCTAAAGCTGCTAAGAATTGTTTTCCACTAGCAATTCCTCCTGCTGCAATAACTGGAATATTTAGTGCATTAACTACTTGTGGAAGTAATGCCATAGTTGTTAAAGTTCCAACATGTCCTCCACTTTCTGTTCCTTCAACTATAACTGCATCTGCTCCAATTTTTTCCATTCTTTCTGCTAGTTTTACAGTTGGAATAACTGGTATAACTTTTACATTAGCAGCTTTTAATTTTTCCATAAAAGCTCCTGGATTTCCTGCACCAGTTGTTATAACCTTTACTCCTTCTTCTATACAAACATCTAGTTGTTGTTCTACATCAGGACGTAAAAGCATTAAGTTTACTCCAAATGGATTAGTTGTAATAGCTTTTGCTTTTCTTATGTTTTCTCTTAAAAGTTCAGGTTCCATTCCACCACCAGCAATTATTCCAAGTCCTCCATCTCTTGAAACTGCTCCTGCTAATTCTCCTCCAGAAACCCAAGCCATAGCTCCTTGAAATATTGGGTACTTAATTCCTAACATTTCACAAATTTTATTATTTTTCATTAAAACTCCTCCATATATCTTAATAATTAAAATACAATATTTAAAATTATTTTCCCTTAATTATTTGTAACATAAAGATACCCTTAGGAAGACATGCATATACTATAAATCTTAGTGCTGCTTCCTTCCAGATCTGACACGGTTCGACAACAATATATCATATCCCCTAAGGGCAATATATATTATCATTTTTATTTTTTTTTGTCAACTTTTAGCCAGCTATTTTTTTCAGAAAATCACTTTTTATTCTTTCTCTTATTTTTGTTTTTAAAGAAGAATTTTCACCATTTAATATATCATCAAATACTTCAACTATATTAGTCTTAATTGTAAGTATTCTTGTATCAGTATCATAACTATAATAGATTTCCCCTGTATTTAACTCTTTTAATAGTGGTGCAATAATTTCTTTTGTAACTTCATCTTCAATTTTCATAGATTCTATAACTTTATCTATATCTAATTTCATATTTTTTAGATGTACACTTCCATTTATAGCTAAATGGTATCCATTTGTTGATAGACTTTGAAATATTACTCCCTCTCCACCTTTTAATAAATCAGTTCCAAAATCTTTTAAATCAGCTTCTGGTATATTTAAAGTAGATTCAGTAAGCTCTGTATTAAAATTTATAAATCCTTTGAATTCACCTATTGTGTTACCTTTTTCACCAAATAACTTAAATGCCGTATTTCCTTGATTTTTAGATAATCTTGTTGAGAAATTTTTAACTTCACCATTAAAGCTAATTCCATAAACATTAGATGTAATACTTATACTATTAAAGAATAATTCCCAAATATCTTCATCTGATAACTTTGAATCTTTTTCTTTTCTTAGACGAATTTCATCCAAGATATCTCTGTATTTTAAAGATAAATTATATATTTTTTGTTCATAGACTAAGTTTAGATACATGTTAATATAACCATCTAAATCAAATAAGACGAGTTTATTTCTATCTAAGAAATTTCTAACAACTCTATCTAGTGATTCTTCCAATGTTAAATCTTCTCTTATATTTTCATCTGTTTTATTCAAATTATTAAGTTTTAAGTCTTTACCTAATTTTTTTGAGCTTTTACTAATATTTGAAATTTCTCCAACTACATCAGAAATATTAAGATTTTTTTCATTACTTTCTTTAATATTCTTAATACTTTGCTTTATTTTTTCAAGCTCACTTATATTTTCTTTATTAACTAAGTCTCTTGAAAGAATTTCATCAAGATTTAAATGATTTTCTTCAATTTTATTAAGATAAAGAGTTTTTAATTCTGTTAAAACTTTCTCTCTTTTAGTTTTTTCCTCTGCCTCTGTAACCTTATTTTCAAAAGTAACAACAGCTTCTCTATCACTATTTTCATAGTTAGCATCTTTAAAAAATGCTATTCCATTAATTTCTGTATCATCAAAAGTTATAATTTTTTTTCTAAAATCTATTTCATAGTAACTCTTTAATTCATCAATAGAAATAAAAATTTCATCTTCATGTAAATTACTCATAACTTTTATATCTTTTAATGTTACATAACTTTCAAAATAATCTAAATCAACACTTCCTATTGTTACAGGGGCATTATTTGCCTTTGACATTTTTCTCTCTAAATATTCTTTCAATAAAAAATCTCTTGCAAAATACAAGACTGTAACAAGTATAACAATAAAAAGTAATAATATTCCTATAAACTTTTTCATTTGCTCCTCACCTATACGTACTTTCTAACAATTAATTTAACCTTATCCTTTTTTGTTAAGCCATTTTCTTCTTCAATTCTAAATTTACCATATTTTTTAATTATTACAGTATCTCCAATTGATATTCTATAACTTTTTTCCCTTTGTATTTCATAATTTACTTGAACATTGCCTAAATCAATATAATTGACTGATAATGCTCTTGATAAATTAGTAAGTTCTGATACTAGACTATCTAATCTTAAAGATGATAGCCTTATATTTAATTCTTTAAATTCGTTTTGAGGAACTTCACTCTCATCTATTTCAATAATTTCAATAGGAGAAGAATTTATCCTTAAAAGATTTTCCTTTAAAAAATCAAACATATTTTCTAATATAATACCATAACATTCATCATTTTTAACTATTAAATCTCCTAAGACTTCTCTTTTTATTCCCAAAGATAAAATATTTCCTAAATAGTGTTTATGCTCTAAACTTACAAATTTTGATTTTTTTATTATTTTAAAATATTTTACTGGGAAATATAGATAATCTTCTGTAAAATATTTAGGGTAAACTGCTAATAATTTTTTTTCACAGTCTTCATTTAGACCTTTAAAAGAAAATTTTAGCCCTGAATATTTTAAATTATTAAGTTGTGATATTGGAAAAAATTGATTACTATATATTACTGAATCTGTTTTTTCTGCTAATTTTATATAGTTTTCTATCTTTTCTAAGTTTTCATTCATTCTATCACCAATTTTATATAATAATATATTTTATCATTTTTTTGCTAAAATGAAAATAAAAAAAAGTCCGTTTTTGAGGTGGACTTTTTAATGGGATTAACTATGTATTAGGCTATCTATATTATGTCGTTATCATTATGGGAAATTACCCTCCTTTTTCAAGGAGGGCTTTTTTTCTTTCTGGGGGGAGAGAAAAAAATTTTATTATCTATAACCTTTAGACGAGACCCTATATAAAAAAGTTTAAAAATTTTTAAATTTTTTTAAAAAAATTTTTTTAGTCTGAACTTTTATTCTCAAAGCTTATCATTATCGGGCTTCCATCAAATCCAAATGCTTCTCTAAATTTATTTTCAATATACCTTGCATAAGAAAAATGTATTAGCTCTGGATAGTTACAGAATAAAACAAATCTTGGTGGAGCAACAGAAACTTGAGTTGCATAATTAATTTTAATTACTCTACCCTTTCTTGTAGGTGGGTTATTCATTAAAACTGCATCTTTTAATATTGTATTCAATAATCCTGTTGAAATTCTCTTTGTATATTCTTCATAAATTCTATCTGATATTTCAAGAAGATTTGTTGTCCTTTGCCCTGTTAAAGCTGAAACAAATTCAATAGGTGCATAAGATAAAAATGGTAGTTCAGTATACAATTCTTCTTTCATCTTCTTCATAGTAGTATTATTTTTATTTTCTATTAAATCCCATTTATTCATAACAATAATTATAGGTTTTAATTCCTCATGAGCAATCCCAGCAATTCTTTTATCTTGTTCTGTAAGTCCCTCTTTAGCATCTAACATTAAAATACAAACATCTGCTCTCTTTATAGCTTTTAATGCTCTTAATACTGAATAATATTCTAAACTTTCCTCAACTTTTGATTTTCTTCTTATTCCTGCAGTATCAATTATCATGTATTTATTATCTTTGTATTCAATTAAAGTATCAATAGCATCTCTTGTTGTTCCTGCAATATCACTAACTATTGTTCTTTCTTCTCCTGATAATCTATTTACTAAAGATGATTTACCAGCATTGGGTTTTCCTATTACTGCCAATTTTAAAACATCTTCATCTTCTTCTGGGAAATCCATCTTTCCTATAATATCTACTACTATATCTAACATATCTCCTAAGTTTACTTTGTGTTCCCCAGAAATTGGTACAAGATATTCAAAACCTAAGCCATAGAAATCATAGATATCATCTTGTTGTTCAAAAAAGTTATCAATCTTATTTACACATAGGATAACAGGTTTATTTTTCTTTCTTAATATATATGCTATTTCATCATCTAATGGATTAAGCCCAGATTTTCCATCCACAACAAATAAAATAACATCTGCTTCATTCATTGCAACTTCTGCTTGCTCTTTTATTTTTGCCATTAAAAAGTCATTATTTCTTGGCTCTAATCCTCCTGTATCAACTATTACAAATTCAGAACCACTCCATTCAGTATCTCTATATAGCCTATCTCTTGTTACACCTGGCAGGTCATCAACTATTGCTATTTTATCTCCTACCAAGTTATTAAAAAGAGTAGATTTTCCAACATTTGGTCTTCCAACTATTGCAACTATTGGTTTCATTTTATCACCTCTTTAATTTTTTTACTCTATATTATAACATAAGACTACATAATAACAGATTATTTTATTTTTAATTATTTAAAAATGTACTCTTGCTATCCCTAATCTCATTTATATCATCTTTTAACTTAGACATAGTTACTTCTTTTCCATCAATTCCATTGAAACCTACTAAAACTTTTTTATCTTGATTTTCTTTTTTTGATAACAAATTTACATAGAACAGATAGAAATCTACTTCTTCAAAATAGATAGTTTTAAATATTTCTAAATACTCTATTGCATCATAAATTCCATTGATAATATAGTTGCCATCTTTTCTAGCTACAAATAATATTTCCTCATCTATAATTTTATTTAAAATAAAATTATATCTTTCTTCTACTGGTAGATTATATTTTTCTTCCAAATTTTCTAAGTCTTTTTGAAACCTATAATTTTCTTTTTCTTCAAAAATAAAATCCTTTATATTATTAGCAATTGTTTGAAATACTGCCTCTGCTGCTTCATCATAAACTTTATTATACTCTCTTTTTTTCACATAATTACAAACAGTATATTCTTTACCATCTATTAATTTTATCTTAATTCTTTCATAAGGAGTAAAGTATTCTATATATCTTTGAAGTCCTGCTTTTCTTCTTCTATAATGTATAAGCTTTTTTTCTGATAAGATATAAATACTATTTATATCTGTTAAATCAATTTCAAGTTTTCTAAAACAGAAAGCCTTTTTAAATAATTTTAATTTCTTTTCATAATATAATTTACCTTCATTTATTTTATATTCTTCATAAGTAAAAAAATTGAATATTGCATTTTTTACTGCTCTCAAATAAAAAAGTTTATTACGAGACAAACAATATTATGAATTACTAGAATTATTATCCCTGCATCTTTATAATCCTTTTGAATATAAACTGTATAATCTAAGTATACATAAATGAATATAAATCCAAAAAATATTACTTGTTGAAACAATAAAATCAAAAAATTTGTTATTGTTTCTCCCATATTAAGATTTCTATATGTTATAATTTTAATTATCTTCCCTCTATAAAATAAATAATAGTCATATTAAAAAAATTTATAAGTAATATCAATCAAACTTATTCCCAAAAGATTAAAGAGGTAATATATTCCAATAATAGTAGTTAGCAAATGCTTAAATACTCTTTTAGAATTTTGGATAATAATAGTTTCATTGGCTTTTTTTCTTATACTCACAGTTTCCATTTAGTCCCCCACACTTTTACAAAATTAAATAGTTCTTACAATACGGAAACCAACATAGTCATCAGAATCAATAGCTTGAAAATCACCACGATAAAAGGTAGTACAAATCTCATCTGCAAAGTTCCAAGAGCCACCTCTAAGTATTCTATACATAGTGGAAAAATTAAAAGTATATGCAACAGTTTTTATATCTTCTATAAATTTAGTTGCATCATAACACCATTCCCAGACATTACCACTACAATCATAAAGTCCTAATTGATTTGAATTTTTTAATCCAACATCTTGTGTTGAAGCATCATCAAATTTTCCAATATTTTCATAATACCAAGCCACCTCATCTATATTATTACTTCCTGAATAAATATAGTTAAATGTTCCTTGTTCTATTGCTTTTTGTCCTCCACTTGCAAACCATTCCCATTCTACTTCTGTTGGTAATCTAAAACCTTCTGTATTTTTAAAGTTTGCTTTATCAGGACTTACTATTTTTCCTTCTAATTCTTTTATCATTAATGTTCCTTCTGAACTTTTACTTAATTCATATACAGGTTCTAAACCATATTTTTGACTTAATCTATTGCAATATTCTAAAGCCTCCCACCAACTAACAGTCTCAACAGGTCTATTATCCCCTTTAAATCCTGAAGGATTATTTCCCATAACTTCTAGCCACATTTTTTGGGTTGTTGGATATTTACATACTTCTATATCAAAAACTTCCTTTAATTCATTTGCAAAAGATGGCTTATATTTTCCACCTTTAACCTTTATCATATATTCACCTTCAAATTTTTTTAGCTCTATCTCTTTATTTTTCATTTATCCTACCTCATTTAAGAATATATTTTTTGTTTTTCCAAAAATTCTTCTATTCTTCTTACTACTCTTATTGCTTCTTCTATTGAAATTTTATAGCCCCTGTATTAATTTTCTTTTTAATTTCTATCTCCATAATATGTACACTCCACTTATTAAACGGGCATTGCTCCTACTGCCATTGTCATTATTGTATAAATAGATACTATTAAAAATAAAATTCCAAATAAAATAAACTTTAAGTAAGAAGTTTTACTCTTAGAGATTGTTAGAAATAAACCTGTAATTATTAAGATAATATATGCTACTATAATAAAAATATTTAAATGAAATAAAAGACTTGATTTATGCTCAACTAAATAATAAACACAATTTACTATAAATAATATAATGACAATAGTAACTATTATTGTTTTTAAACTTAACTCTTTTTCTTCTTCTAATTTATTTATAAATATCAATATTAAATATAAACTTAATATTATAGAAATATTAGTTAAAATTATTAGTTCCATTTATTAATCTCCTTTAAAAGAAAATTATATTGCATTCCACTTCAAACCAAGGTCCTTCTTCATCTTCGCCCTCAATAATATCAAAACTTATTTGACAATCTTCTAAATTTAAAATGTATGAATTAGCTTCTTCATCTTTTGAAAAAGTCATTTTCTTATATTTAGTATTTTCTATTCTATCTTTAATATCTTCTCTTTGAGTTACAAGTTCAATTAAGTCTTCCTCTAAATCAAAACCTAAATTTATAAAATTTTCATTAATAGTTTTTATTTTCTTTAATAATTTTTCTTCTAACATATTTCCCTCCAAAGTTTTATATAGTTAATTATTAAATTGTTCTAACAATACGAAAGCCAGTATTCATTACAATATAAGCAGCAACTTCAAAAGTCCGATAAAGAGTAGTACAACTTTCAGCTGTATGAAGCCATGCCCCTCCTCTAAGTCTTCTATACGCACTGGAAGGATCAAAATTAAAATTTAAAGATTTTATATTTTCCATCTCTTCTGTGTCATAACACCATTCCCATATATTACCACTACAATCAAAAAGTCCTAACTGATTTGGCTTTTTTAATCCCACATCTTGTATAAGATGATTAGAATTCTCAATATACCAAGCTACTTCATCTATATTATCACTTCCTGAGTATTTATAGTCAAAAGTTCCTTGTTCTATAGCAACTTCTCCACCTCTACAAAACCATTCCCATTCAATTTCAGTAGGCAATCTAAAACCTTCTGTATTTTTAAAATTTGCCATTTTAGGATTGACAGTTTTTCCTTTTAATTTTTTTATTGTTAATACTCCTTGCTTGCTTTTACTTAGATCATAGACAGGCTCTAAACTATATCTTTTACTTAACTTGTTACAAAATTCTAATGCTTTCCACCAAGTGATATTCTCAGCAGGTTCATTCTCTCCCTTAGCTTCTAAAGAAATAGTTCCCATTACATCGAACCACATCTTTTTTGTTACAAGATATTTAGATACCTCTATATCAAAAACTATTTTTTCCATATCTTCAAAAGATGGCTTGTATTTTCCACCTTTTACTTTTATCATATATTCATTTTGAAAATCTTCTAGTCTTTTCATTTTTATTAATTCCTTTTTATAACTTTTTCTATATTATAAAAAATTGGGTTACAACTTGCAACCCAATATTATTTTATATTTCTTTTTCCATAACTATAACTTCTTTTTCAGATTTTTCAAATTTTAAAAATTTTCTTTCATTTTCTTTAAAGTTTTGTTTTTTCCAAAAAGAAAGTCCAATTTCGTTATCAACCAATACTCCTATTCTTATTTTTAAAAATTTTTTATTTTTAAACAATTTTTCCAAGTATCTAAAAATTTTAGTTCCTAAACCTTGTTTTTGTTTATCATTTTTTATTATAAAAAAACCTATAAGAATAGTATCTTTTTCTGGATAATCAGTTAAATAATCAACTACTCCTAATATTTCATTATTAAAAGAAATTAACCTATAATTCTTTTGATTTTTTCGAACTCCATTAGGAATAGCTTTTATATCCTCCTCAACAGCAGAGATATTTGGAAGATTATCTGATATTTTACTAAAATAATAGTCATTTTTTAGATAAATATTCAATGCTTCATTTTTCAATTCATCATTATTTACAAATATTAATTTAATCATACCCATAGACTATTTCCTTTTAAAAAACTTTATCACAGCTAAAACAAATTTTATTTTTTTAATTTCAAAAGGAAGTTTTTTTAAAGCCTTATCCATAGATAATTCAATTTCTTTTTCTGTCATAAAAATCACCTTTTTAATCAGGATATTTTTTATTCAATGCTTTTAAAATTGCAAAAGTTTCTAAATCCATTTCTCCTGTTGCATTTTTAGGATTAAAGTGTAATTGGAAAGCATAAACTACATCTTTACTTTCTTTATCCCATTCATCTAATCTATTTATTTCATAGCCATATTTTCTTAGTTCATCTTTCATTTCTCTAATTGAAGTGGCTTTAAATTTTTCTTCATCCATAAAAGTTTGTTTATCTGCTTCATCATACCAAGCACCTATGTTATATTTATCATATAATTCTTTCCAAGGAAATTTTGCTCCTGGGTCTTTCTTTCTACTTGGTGCAATATCAGAATGTGCAACTATATTTCTTGCAGGAACATTATATTTTTCTGCAACATACTTAATAATTTGAGCTGCTTTTTCTATTTGTATTGGCTTATAGTCAACATAATGATCATAAGGGTGATATGGATTAGGGTCAGCTCTATACTCTCTTGCTATACCATCACTAACTATTTCTATTCCGACAGAAGTATCATTTATATTTGTCCTTCCTCTAAATGCACTTGCTCCTGCATGCCAAGCTCTTTGTTCAAGTGGAACTAAGTTATATATTTTATTATCATCTTCATCTAAAACTAGAAAATGTGAACTTACTCTACTTGAAGTCAATTCTTTAATAGAACCTAAATTATCTGTTGCTGTATAATGGAGAATAATAAATTGAACTCTTTCATTTTTTCCTGTTGCTACATAAGAAGTTGAGTCAACTTGGTATTTTCCAATATTTCTTATTGTTGTTTGATTTCTTGAAATACTACTCCCTCTACTACTGCTGCTACCACTACTACTTTTTACTTCTTCTGTTGAAGAACAAGCCACCATTAAAAATAACAAACTAATAAATGCTAATATTTTTTTCATAATCTCACCTCAATTAAGTATTATAACATATTTATTTATATATGAAAATTAATATTTAGCATTATCATTACATAAATAAAAACCACACACTGTACTTAATGGACTCATTGCAAAAGCAGGACTTAGTTTTGCTCCTGTTCTTTCACCATCAATTAAATCAAATACAACTTTTTTCAATGAATGGTCTGGTAAAATTGGATATCCAACTGCTGGTCTTAAAAATGTTGGAACTATATCCTCTGTTACTCTTGTTTCCATATATTCAGATGCTGTTTCTGCTATTGCATTACATAGTAAAGTTTCTAGTAAACCTAAATATTTATCATCTTTAAATATTTTACTTCCTACTGAAATTACAAAACCACCAACATAATCTTCTTTCTCTATATATTGTGCAAGATTTGGAGAAACTTCAAAAGTCATTCCTTCCATTTCTAAAAATGTTTCAGTCTTTTTACATCTAAAGTATCCATAAGCTGCTCTAAATTCAACTTTTTCTTCTATTAATTTTTCATAAATTTTCTTTAAATCATTTAAAGTTTTTTCTTCCTCAGGAGTATTTCTAACTCTTAAAGCATATAAAGCAATATCCCATTTTAAAGTATCTTTAAATATTTCAACAGGTAGAGATAAAAATTGCTTTCCTAAAACCTTAGGAATGTAACTAACAGTCTTTTTAACTTCTGGTAAAACTTTTTTCTCCTCAGGTTGATCACTATTGTTATCCATATATCTCTTAGCTATCTTACGAAGTTGAGTTTGCTTTGTTTCAAGAAAATCTTTTCTCTTTGTAGAAAGCAATTGTGATACCACTGTTATTGTATCCATAGCATCTGTAACATGTAGAGAATAATCGTAATTAGGTAGAACTTTTAAACCAGTATGTAATTTAGAAGTTGCTGCTCCTGCAATTAAAACTGGAACTTGCATTCCAACTTTTTGGAATAAATCTGCAACTCTTTCCATTTCTTTTAAAGAAGGACTTATAAGTCCACTTAAAGTTACAACATCTGCATTTATTTCCTTTGCAGTTTCTACAATTTTTTCTCTTGGAACCATAACTCCTAAATCTATAACTTCATAACCATTACATTCTAGAACTGTTCCAACTATATTTTTACCTATATCATGTACATCTCCATCAACAGTTGCCATTAAAATCTTACCTTTTGATGAAGTCTTATCTACTTTTTCTAAATATGGAGTTAAAATATCAACACAATTATTCATAACAGAAGCTGAACGAATAAGTTGTGGTAAATATAGTTCTCCTTGTTCAAATAGTCTTCCTATTTCTTGCATTGCAGACATCAATATATTTTCTAAGATTTCAAGTGCCTTATATTTTTTTAATAAATCTCCTATAACTTCTTGTAAAGATTCACTTCCACCTTGAATTAATGCTTTTCTAATTTTATCTTCAGGAGTTTCTGCAAATATTTGGGCATCTTCTTTTCTCTTAACCAAATTCAATGAAAGTAAGGCTTCCATATCTGTACTATCTCCAAATATGAAAGATTTAATTTTTTCTCTTTCTTCATCCGTCCATTGAGGTGCTTTTTCTTTTGGATTTAAAATAGCAAAATTAAACCCTCTTGGTACTGCTTCTTCTAAGAATATATGATGGAATGCTGCTCTTAAAACATTATTTCCTCTAAATGCAAAAGATAGGTTACTCAATCCACCAACTACTCCACAACCCTTAAAATTTTCATGTATATAGTCAACAGTCTTTATAAATTCTCTAGCATGATAACGGTCTGCTTCTTGTCCTGTTCCAACACTTAAAATATTAGGGTCAAATACTATATCAGAATTTTTAACTCCTATACTTTTTAATAAATCATAAGCTCTTTGACATATTTCAATCTTTCTTTCAGCACTGACTCCTTGTCCTTTTTCATCAAATGCCATTACAACTATTGAAGCACCATATTTTCTAATAATTTTAGCTTTTCTTAAAAATTCTTCTGTACCTTCTTTCAAACTAATAGAGTTTACTATTGCCTTACCAGAAGTATTTTTAAGTCCTTCTTCAATAACTGCAAAATCTGACGAATCTATCATAATAGGAATTTTTGCAATAAAACTATCATTTTGTAGAACTCTTAAAAAGTTTTTCATTTCTTCAACAGAATCTAAAATTCCATCATCAACATTTATATCTAAAACTTTTGCTCCTGCATCTATTTGTTGTCTTGCAACTTCTAGTGCTTTTAAATAGTTATGTTCTTCTATCATGGTTCTAAATAATTTTGAACCAGATATATTATTTCTTTCTCCAACACAAGTAAATTTATCATTAAAATTATATATTTCATTTCCAGATAAACAAGTTTCTAATAAATTTTCTTTTGGTAGAACTCTTGGTTTTTGTCCTTTTACCAATTCTGCTATTGCTCTTATATGGTCATAACTTGTTCCACAACAACCACCTAAAATATTTATAGCTTGATTTTCTATAAGAGGTAATAAATTATCTCTCATCTTTTGTGCAGTTTCAACATAATCTCCATTTTGATTAGGTAAACCTGCATTTGCATGCAATGATACAAACTTTGTTGTCAATTCTTTTATTTTTATAACAAGTGGAACTAAATCCTTAGCTCCAAATGAACAGTTAAATCCAAATGAAGTTACTGAATCTCTGTCTAAAGCTACTATCAAAGATTCCATGCTTTGACCTGTTAATAATTTTCCTTGTCTATTTACAGTAGCTGAAATTGAAATTGGTAATTTTATATTTTTCTCTTCAAAAACCTCTTCTGTTGCAAGTAATGCTGCTTTTGCAGTTAAACCATCAAAAATAGTTTCTAGTAAAATTCCATCTACTCCACCATCTATAAGTCCTGCAACTTGAACTTTTATAACCTCTTTCATTTCATCAAAACTAACTGCTCTTTTATAAGGAATATCTCCTACTGGAAAAGATAAACTCTTATTTGTAGGTCCTATTGAACCAAACACATAAACCTTCTTTCCACTTTCTTTAACTGCATCTCTTGCAATTTCTGCGGATTTTTTAGCTAAGTCATAAACTTTATCTTCTAAATGATAATCTTTTAAAGATATAGCATTACAGTTAAAACTATTGGTTTCAATTATATCTGCTCCTGCTTCAATATATTTTTTATGTACTTCAAAAATTATGTCAGGTCTAGTTTCATTTAATATTTCATAACAACCTTTTGCTCCATTAAAATCTTCTGGTGTCAATTCATATTTTTGTAAAACTGTCCCCATTGCCCCATCTAAAACTAATATTCTTTCTCTTAATTCTTTTTCAAACTCAAACATTATTTTCCTCATTTCTAATTCCAATTCATACTTAATTTTTTGTTGAGAAAATAAAACAAATATATTATTAAGAAAATAAGTGAATTACGAATGTAGATTTTAGGTAAAAAATTAAATAGAATGAGCCGAGCAAATCTCAACATGTTTGAGCTAACTTGTTAGCGAGTTGGTTGAATTTGCAGCGAATTCTTAATTTTTTATCGTTAAGAAATCTACTCAGTAATGAGCTATTTTCTTAATGCAATGCTATTTAAAATTTGTTTTATTTTCTTATTATCCCTGTTGCATCTATTATTTTCTTAGCAGTTTCTGGTCTATTCATTGTGTATAAATGTATACCATTGATATCAGAAGCAACTAAATCTACAACTTGTTCTATTGCATAAGCAAGTCCTGCTTCTCTTAATGCAGAAGGATTATCTTCATATTTTTCTAAAATCTTTAAAAACTTTTTAGGTATAGTACAAGAACATAAAGAAGTAATTTTCTTTATTTGTTTAGCATTCGTTACTGGCATAATTCCTGCAACTAATGGTACATTAATTTGTAATTTTTCTAATTTATCTCTAAATGAATAAAAGAATTCATTATCTAAAAATATTTGTGAAATTAAAAAGTCCACACCTGCATTAACTTTTTCTTTTAAATGGAATAAATCTAATAAATCATTAGTTTCTCTATGCCCCTCAACATAGTATGCAGCTCCTATTGAAAATTTATCTCCCTTCTTTTCATGGATATAGTTTATTAAATCTCTTGCATAGTTAAAATCTCCTGGTTCTAACTCTCTATCAACAGGATAATCTCCTCTTAAAGCTAAGATATTTTCAATATTATTTCTTTCTAAATCTTCCAATACTCTATCTATTTCTTCTTTTTTAGCTCCAATACAAGTTAAGTGTGCAACAGATTCTACTCCATTTTGACTCTTTATTCTATTGGCAATTTCAACTGTTCTTCCCTTTGTATTACCTCCTGCACCATAAGTAACACTTATATAATCAGGTTTTTCTAAGGATAATACATCTAGGCAATTATATACTTGTTCCAAACCAACTTTATCATTAGGAGGAAATACCTCAAATGATGTTGTTAAACTTTTACTTTTGTAAATATCTGCTATTTTCATAATTCCCCTTTCTTATAAAAAAATCCCAAGCTTTTATTAGCTTAGGAAGTCTTTTTTCTTAGCTTTGTTTTTTCTTCCATCGCTCAGGCATTAGCACCACACTGTTGTAGGTTGCTGAGACTTCCTAGGGCCTGTCCCTCCATCTCTCTTTATGGTTTTTTTGTTAGCACTTATTTTATACTATTTTTGTCAACTTGTCAATAACTATACAAAACTTTTATTTTGCCATTTTTTACTCTTCCATCTAAAGTACATTGCAAGCCCTCTAATCCACTCATCCATTGCATTTGCTATCCATATTCCAGCAAGTCCCCATCCAAATGAAATTCCAAATATATATGAAAATAGAACCGCCACTACAAATACACAAATTATTCCCATGAACATAGGAAATTTAATGTCTCCTGCTGCATGAAGTGAATTTATTATAACTATATTAAATACTCTTCCTATTTCTAATAGAATCATCAAAGGGAATATTTTAAGTGAAGCTTTTAAAATATCTGGATTAGTTGTAAAAATAGTCATAATTGGCTTTCTGAAAATACATACTAAAGAAGTTGTAACAAAAGCGAAAATAAAAGCAATTTTTACGCTTTTTAAGCATTTATTATAAACTTCTTTTATTTCTCCTGCTCCAACTAAATGTCCAACTTGTATTGCTGTCCCTTGTCCTAATGCTATTGATAAAGTCATAACAAAGCTACTTATCAACATAAGATATGTACGAGAAGCAATAATTGTTGTTCCCATAGTATTTACCATAGCTACTACCATAAGTTGTCCAACATTCCAAGCTAAATTTTCACCAGCAGTAGGTAAACCTATTGATAGAATATTTTTTACTATTTTAAACGGAAAAGGTTTTATATATTTTTTTCTAAATGTAAAATTACAATATTTACACATCATATAGAATGCCACAACACAACCTATTCCTCTTGAAATAACTGTTGAAATTCCAACTCCTGTTGGTCCTAAAACTGGCATACCTAACCAACCAAAAATAAATAAAGCATTTCCCAAAATATTTAAAATATTTACTCCTACATTAATAATTAAAGTTTCTGTTGGTCTACCATGACTTTTAAGTATTGCCCCACAAGATAGAATTATACCTTGGAATATACAAAGTCCTCCAACCATCTGAAAATAATATTTTCCTAACCCTACTAGTTCTTCTGGAAGATTTATTTTTTGAAGTAAACTTTTCCAAAAAAATAAATATATTCCTCCTAAAATCACTCCTAAAAGAATATTAAGAACTAGTGAAACACTTATAACTTGTTTAACTCTTTTATAGTCCTTTGCTCCTAAAAATTGTGCAGTTAAAATTGCTGTTGCCATATTTATAAAACTGAATATTACATTTTGAATATTAAGTAGTTGTGTTATTCCACCTATTGCTCCTACTGCTTCATCACTGTAATAACCAAGCATGATTGTATCAATATTTCCTACAATTGTTACTAATAACAATTCTAAAAATATTGGTATTGTCAAAGAAATTAAAGTTTTTTTACCAACATTACCAATACTATTCATTTAATTCCCTCCAAAAAATTTAAATAATAGAGTTCATTTTATAATATTTTTTAGAAATTGTCTAGTGAATTGTTCTAACAATACGAAACCCTATATCAATATCTTCAAATATTGCATTTTCACTAGTACAAAAAAAATTCTGACATAATTCTAAATTACTAATCCAAGCCCCTCCTTTTAATTTTCTATATACAATACCATCTTCTATACTTTCATCATCTGACATATCATAACACCATTCCCAAACATTTCCACTACAATCATAAAGTCCTAACTGATTTGCTTCTTTCAAACCTACATTTTGAGTTGTTCCTTCTTCATTCTTAGCTCCTGAATTTTCATAATACCAAGCTACTTCATCTATATTGTTACTTCCTGAATATTTATAATCAAATGTTCCTTCATCAATAGCTTTTTGCCCTCCCCTTGCAAACCATTCCCATTCAGCTTCTATTGGTAATCTAAAACCTTCTGTATTTTTAAAATCTGATTTATCTTCTTCAACTATTTCTCCATCTAAATGAATAATTTTTAAAACTCCTTTTTCTTCTTGACTTAAATCATAGACTGGTTTTAAATTATATTTTTCACTTAATTTATTACAAAATTTTAATACTTCCCACCAGTTAACAATTTCTACTGGTTTATTAGCTCCTTTAAATCTTGATGGATTATATCCCATTATATTTTCCCACATAGATTGTGTAACTGGGTATTTACATACCTCTAAATTAAAAACTTTCTTTTTATATTTACCACCTTTAACAAAAACCATATATTCCTTTTGAAAATCTTCTAATCCTTTCATTCTTACTAATCCTCCTATATAAAAAAACTGTTGCAATTAAATTGCAACAAGCTCTCTTATCTTTGCATTTCTATTGTAAATTTTAATCTATTAATTCCTGCCCTTAAAGCTTTAATTTTAAATCTACTTATCTTTATAGCTGATAAATCTTCATCAGTTACTTCTTGAATTTCAGATATATCTTTATATGTATTTACTATTTTTTCTATATCTTTTTTCGTTAATTTACTTATTTTTTCAAGAACTCTATAACCTTTTGCAGCTATCTTATTATCTAAAACACTTGAAGATTTACTATATCCTAATGCAACAACTACATTTTCAACTTCTAATAACTCAGAGTCAGATAAAGAATGTAAATATCTTCTTACGCTATCTGTATCTCTTCCATTGTCAATATAGTCTTTTAAGAAACTTTCTTCTTCTTCATCTAGATCCCAAATAAGTTCTGATACTTGCATATTTACTAATCTTCCTCTTGAACCTAATTCTAAAAGATATCTTGTTATTTCTTCACTAATTCTTCTAACCATTTCAAATCTTTGTAATGTATTAGCTACATCAAGAACTGTTACTAAATCATCTAATTCAAGAATTGTTAAACTATCAAGTGAACGATTTAAAACATGTCTATAACTTTCAAGAGTTTTTAAAACTTGTCCAACTTCTATATTTAATTCATCAAAGTTTTTAAGTCTATATTTTAAATTTCCTTTATATAAAGTAACATTCTTTTTTCTTTCAGATATTGCTACAACTTCTCTTTTTAAATGTTTAGCAGCTCTTTCAGCAGTTCTATGTCTTGTTCCACTTTCTGTTGTAGAATATGAATTATCTGGTTGTACATGAACATTGGCATACAAGATTTTTGAACAATCATCATTTAAAATTATTGCTCCATCCATTTTAGATAGCTCAAAAATTCTTTCAGGTGTATAATCACAGTCAATGAAAAATCCACCATCTCTAACCATTTCAACTTCCTCATCATAACCTATTATTATTAAAGCACCTATACCTGCATCTAAAATGTAATCTACACCTTCTCTTAAAGGACTCCCAGGTGCAACTTTAACTATTATATCCATCAAATCTTGTTTAGTCATTCTTATTCATCCTTTCCAATAATTCATCTAAATTCTTTAAGTATATTATTTTTAGTTTAAATTTCTTTTTTTCTAGCTCTTTTCTATTTGATTCTGGAACATAAACTCCTGTAAAACCTAATTTTTCAAGTTCTTTTAATCTTCTTTCTAAGAAAAATACTTTTCTTATTTCTCCTCTTAATCCAAGTTCTCCTATTGCAGCTATTTTTTGGCTTATAGAGAAACCTTTATGGACAGATAGAATAGACATTAATACTGCCAAATCAGCTGCTGGGTCTTCTATTCCCAATCCTCCTGGGACATTAACAAATAAATCTTTCATCCCAAGTGGAATATATAATTTTTTTTCTGCTATTGCAGTTAAAATTTGGATTCTATTTCTATCATAACCTTGAACAACTCTTTTAGGTATTCCAATTCCACTATCTGTTATGAGTGATTGTACTTCTAAAAGAAAAACTTTTGTTCCTTCTAAAATTGGTACAACCATACTTCCTATATTTTTTTCTTCTCTTTCACTTAAAAAATATTCTGAAGAATTTTTTATTTCTTTCATTCCATTTTCTTCCATACTGAACACTGCAATTTCATTAGTTGAACCAAATCTATTTTTAATACTTCTAAGTATTCTATAATAAAGTCCTTCATCACCTTCAAAGTTAAAAACAGCATCAACCATATGTTCAAGTAATTTAGGTCCTGCAACCTTTCCATCTTTTGTAATATGTCCAACTATAAAGAATGAAATATTATATTTTTTAGCCATTTCTATAATTTTTAAAGTACATTCTCTAATTTGTGTTGGTGTACCAGATATGGAATCCATACTAGAATTATACAATGTTTGTATAGAATCTACAACCACAACTTTAGGTTTTTTAGTTACAACATATTCATATATATTTAAAATATCCATTTCAGCCATAATATATATGCCCTCTCCAGATATTTTTAATCTTTCTCCTCTGTTTTTTATTTGTGCAGGAGATTCTTCACCAGAGATATATAAAACATCTCCATAGTCTTTATATGAATTAGCAACTTGTAAAAGTAAAGTAGATTTTCCAATTCCTGGATTCCCTGTTATTAAAACTACTTCTCCCTTTAAAAGTCCTCCACCAAGTAATCTATCAAATTCTTCATACTTTGTTTTATATCTATCTTCACTTGTATATTCTACATCTTTAAACTCATAAACTTTTATATCAGAGTTTCTAGTTTTTTTTACATCTTTTGGTAGTTCTTCAACTTCTTCAAAGCTTGACCAAGCTCCACATTCTGGGCATTTTCCAGCCCACTTTGCACTTTTATATCCACACTCTGAACAATAATATACAGTTCCTTTAGCCATATCTATCCTCTATATTCCTTAGCCCTATTTAAAATTTCATCTATAACTTTTTCATCAACATAGCCAACTAAATTTTGATTGTAGAAAGCTAATTCCTTAACAAAAGTTGAACTTACATAGGTATATTTTTCTGATGTTGGTATAAAAATTGTGTCCACTTCACCATTTGAAAGTTTCTTATTTGCAAAAGAATAAGTCATTTCCTCAGAAAAATCTTTTACATCTCTTAAACCTTTTATAAGAATTCCACAAGAGTTTTTAGCCATAAAATCAACAAGCAAACCTGCATGTTCATCAACTTTTATATTTTCAGAACTCTCAAAAATTTTATTTATTAGATTTTTTCTTTCTTCTAAATTAAACCAATAATTTTTTTTAGGATTATTCATAACAACAACTATTAATTTATCTACAATTTTTAATGCTCTTTCTATTATATCTTGATGTCCCTTTGTAATAGGGTCAAAACTCCCAGCATATACACCTATTTTCATTCTTACTCTCCATTAAAAATTTATTTTTTATCATATAAGTATTTAGTTTTTTTTGTAAGTATCCATTTTTTGCCATCATAAAGATAGTATTTCTTTTCTAAAATTAGATTGACACTATCTTCCTCTTCCTTCTCATCAATTATATGTCCTCTATCAATTACCTCATCTTTTTCAATTGATAAATCATACAAATATTCAGTTTTCTCATAATTTTTCCATAATTTTGTTTTAGTATTTAAATTCTCTGTTAAAATCTCAATATTATTTCCATTTTTATCAAACTTATATGTAAACTGTACCCCTGAACCATCATTAAAAAAAGCTTGTTGACGAATTAACTTCTTATTTTCATTATAGAAATAAATTTGCTCATAATTTTTATACCATTTTTTCTCATCTTTATCCCAAGAATATTGAACTTCTTGTTCTACCATACCATTTTTATATGTTTGAATAAAACGACGAGTATTTTCTAATTGTTTTGTTTCTTTATTTAGTTGTTGGGTAATCGCAACCTCTTTATTATTCACTTTATCAAACTCTGTGACAGTTTTATCTTGTTCTATCCATTCTCCATTTTCTAAAAATAAATCAGAATAAATTTGATTTCCTTTATTATCAGTATAATATTTTAATTTTTGTTTTGCTACCCATTTATCCTCTTTTTTATAAATAACTGTTTCTTCTAATTCCCCTTCTTGATTATAAGTGTACTCTGTTTTTGCTTCTAACTCCCACTTCTTATTATTTTTATTCCAAGTATAAAGTTCAATAATATTATCTTTTTTATTTTTATTTAATAAAGTATATGTTTTAGTAGAAGGATTCCACTTTTTATTTTTAAAATTATAAATAATAAAAGTTTCTGAATCATTTGTATTTTCCTTTTCATACTTCATATATTCAGTCCACTTATTTTCTTCAGCCATATAAGTCTCTTCTATTTTTTTATTTTTTTCATAAGTTGTAACTGACTTATAATCTTTATTCCAATTTCCTGTTGAAATATTATATTTAAATTTCTCTTTACTTAGTTCCTTGTTACCTTCTGCATCAAACTGGATAATTTCTTTAGTACCAAATGGATAATCACCTTTTTCAACATATAACACTTCCAGTTTTTTATTTTTTTCATCATAACTTTGTGATAATGTAGTAGTGTAATTTTGTCCATTAGTAATTATTGTTTTTTCAATACTTTTTAATTCAATTTGTTGTGCTAATGAAACAACACTAAAAACTAGAAAAAATATTATCTTTTTTATCATTTTCTCTTCCTTCTAAAAATTATTTTAATTATATAATTCCATCTTATAACCTATCTTGTAGAAATTGTTATCCTCTATATATTCAACTTTATTATTGTCTATATATTTATTAAGCTCTTTTATTACATCTTTCTTAGTTTTAACTAAAATTTTTTTTATATCTTGACTTTTTATTTGACTGTTTAAATCTTCTAAAAGATTTAAAATTATTCTATCTTTTGACAAAAAATATCCTGTTCCTTCACAGTATTGACACTTTTCTCTATAATGAAATGCCAATTCTTTACCCTGTCTTTTTCTTGTAAACTGTATTAAACCAAGATTTGTATATTCAAGAGAACTTATTTCAATCCTATCTTCACTTAAATATCTCTTAAATTCTTCTAAAAGCTTTTTTCTATCAGAGATTTTTTTCATATCTATAAAATCTACAATAATTATTCCAGCTAAATTTCTTAATTTTATTTGTCTTGCTATTTCTTTTGTAGCCTCTAAGTTTGTTTGAAAAATAAGTTCTTGTGAAGTTTTATTTCCAGTATTTTGTCCTGTATTTACATCTATACTAATTAAAGCCTCTGTTTTTTCAATTATAATATATGCTCCACTGTCTAGATAAACCTTTCTGCCCAAAGCTCTTTCTATCTGTGAGTTTATATTGTAATATTCAAAAATTTCTTCATCTTTAAAATATTTTCTTAACTTTTTTATTAAATCTTTTTTTCCTATTTCTTCTAATAAGACTTTTATTTCTTCAAAAATATTCTTATCATCAATAATAAATTCTTCTATACTATCATCAAGTAAAGTTACTGCCTTTTTTAAGATACTATTTACATCATAAAGTAAACCTATATTTATCTTTTCAAAGTCTTTATTTATTTGTTTTTCAATATTCTTTAAGTCTTTATATTCTTTTAATAAACTTTCTTGTGTTTTTCCTTCAGAATTAGTCCTAAGTATTAAACCATTATCTATATTTAAAAATATATTTTTTAATCTATTAACTTCTTCAATATCTTTTATTTTCTTAGATATAGAAAGATTTTTTGATTTTGGCAATAGAACTAAATTTTCTCCATTTATTGAATAATCAAGAGTTAGTTTTGCTCCTTTTTCATCTCTTGGCTCAGTTTCAATCTGCACAATTAACTTATCATCTATATTAAGCTTAGGAATAATCTTCTTATTTTCAAAAGATAATAAGGCATTTTTCTCTAAACCAATATCCAAAAAAATAATCTCACCATTATTTAAAATATCTACAACTTTACCTTTGTAGATATTTCCTGTGATTTCTTTTTGATTATCTCTCTCTATGTATATTTCATCTAATTTATTATCTTCAAGTAAAGCAAGTTTTATTTCATATGAACTTTTAGATAAAATCAGATATTTTTTCATTAAATTCTCCCTCTAATATCTCTTTTCTAGTATATTTTTTAGAATTTATTATTAACTCATCTAAACTTAAATTATTATTTATCAGTATTTTAAAATTGGGATAGAAAGTTTTTTTATTTATAGCTTTCTGTCCCACAATTTTTGACACATTTCTTTCATTTACTTCTATACCTAGTTTTTTATCTTTATCATAAATTTTAGATAAAAAATTAAAATATATTTTATTTTCTACTAAATCTCTAAATGCTGGATGAAATGGTCCTGATATTATTACTCCATCAGCTGTTAAATCCTCAGCAGGTTGAAGCCCAACCCTAATTACATTTATATTTTTAAGCTCCAATAAAGAATAAATAGGAACTGTCCTATCTACTGCTTCCTCTATACTTAAAGATTGATATAGATTTTTCTTATACATAAATTCAAGTTCTGTTCCCTTTATTACAAGAGTTGGGTATATTCTTGCTATATCAGGATTTAAGTCTAAACTTTTTATAGCAGATTGTAAGTCACTTTTAAAATCTGATTTAGGTAAACCTATCATAAGCTGAATACCTAACTCAAAACCATAACTTTTTATTAAATCACAAGATTTTTTTACTGTATCATAAGTATAATTTCTACCAGTGGCTCTTAAAACCTTATCATCTAAGGATTGTATTCCCAATTCAATAGTTTTAACACCATATTTTTTTAATTGAGTTAAAATTTCATCATCTATACACTCTGGTCTTGTTGAAATTCTAACTCCCTCAACATCATTATTATCTATATAATATTTTACAACTTCCAAATATTCTTTTTGTAAGTTCATAGATATACCTGTAAAAGTTCCACCAAAAAATGCCACCTGCTTAATGGAATTTTTTGGAAGAGTTTTTAAATAGCTATCTATAATATTTTTTAAATCATCTAAACTAACATCTGTTTCTCTTCCATTAATCTTCTTTTGGTTACAAAAGACACAAGCATTAGGACAACCAAAATGACTTATAAACACTGGAATATTATAATGCTTCATGGTATTTTACTCCCAACTTTATACATAATGCCTTTGCAGATAATTGCTCTGCTTTCTTTTTATTTCTTGCAACTGCTTTCTCTTTATAGTTGCCAACAATTACTTGAATTTCAAATTCTTTCATATGGTCAGGTCCTCTTTCTGCTACCAGTTCATAAGTTGGAACTGTTCTAAATTCTTTTTGTACATATTCTTGTAAAATACTTTTAAAGTCTAAAATATCCTCATTTTCTTCTATATGGTCTATGTATTGTTTTATATGACTTAGTGCAAAAACTCTTGCTTCATCTAAATTAGAGTCTATATAGACTGCACCTAATATAGCTTCAAATGAATCAGCTAAAATAGATTCTCTATTTCTTCCACCTGACATCACTTCTCCTCTGCTCAACATAAGGAATTTTCCAACTCCTATTTGACGAGAAATTTTTGCAAGTATTGGCTCACTAACTATCATAGCTTTTAATTTTGCTATTGTCCCTTCTGAAGCACTTTTATAATTTTTATATAAATATTCAGCAACAATAAGATCTAGAACTGCATCTCCCAGCAGTTCTAGTCTTTCATTATTTTGATTTTTATATTCTTTTCTTTCGTTACCAAGTGATTTATGAAGAAGAGCATTTTTTAATAAGTTTCTATCATTGAAGTAATAGTTTAGTTTGTGTTCTAAATCTAATAGATTCTTCATCTCTTTTCCTCTTCTTTATTTTTCAAATTTTTTCATAACTATAACTGAGTTATGTCCTCCAAAACCTAATGAGTTAGATATTGCTACTTTTACATCAGTTTTTATAGCTTTGTTAGGAACATAATTTAAATCACATTCTTCTTCTGGCTCATGTAAATTAATTGTAGGAGGTATAATTCCTTCTGCTATTGCTTTTGCAATAATTACTCCTTCAATTCCACCAGCAGCTCCTAGTCCATGTCCAGTTGCTCCTTTTGTAGAAGAAATATATAAGTCTTTTGCTTTATCTCCAAATAATGCTTTTATAGCTCTTGTTTCTACAACATCATTTGTAGGAGTTGAAGTTCCATGAGCATTTATATATGTTACATCTTCAAGAGGAATATTTGCATCTTTTAAAGCAATTCTCATTGCTTTTGTTGCTCCTTCTCCAGTTTCTATTGGAGCAGTGATATGGTTTGCGTCACAAGTTTCCCCATATCCAACCATTTCAGCATATATTTTTGCTCCTCTTGCTAAAGCACTTTCTAATTCTTCTAAAATTAAAATTCCTGCTCCTTCACCCATTACAAAACCATCTCTATCTTTTGAAAATGGTCTTGAAGCTGTTTTAGGAGTTTCATTTCTAGTTGAAAGAGCTTTCATATTAGCAAATGAATTTATACAGAATTGAGTTACACTTGCTTCTGTTCCTCCAACTATCATAGCTTTCGCTCTACCATGACGAATTAAATCAAAACCATCTCCTATTGAATGAGTTCCTGATGCACATGCAGTAACTATTGATTTATTAGGTCCTTTTGCTCCATAGTATATAGCTATGTTTCCAGCTGCCATATTTTCTATCATAGCTGGTATTGTGAAAGGTGATATTCTTTTAGGTCCTTTTTCTAACATAGTTCTATATTGTTCTTCCATTATTTCAATTCCACCAACACCAGCTGACACAAGAACTCCTACATCATCTGCATTAGTTTCATCTATTTTAAAATTAGCATCTTCTAGTGCCATTTTTGTAGCTACTAAAGCAAATTGCGTATTTCTTGCTAATTTTTTAACTTCTTTTTTTTCTATTCCATAATCAGTTGGTTCAAAACCTTTAACTTCCCCAGCTATTTTTACTGGTTGGTCTGTTGTATCATAAGAAGTTATTAAATCTATTCCTGTTTCACCATCTATAAGTTTTTTCCAACCTTCTTCTAAACCTATTCCTAATGAAGAAATAAGTCCTAATCCTGTTACAACAACTCTTTTCATTATTCACCTCTATCTACTCTATTTAATTTTTATTTATGTAAAGAAAACGGGATATAAATAAATATACCCCGTAATTTTTATTCCTAATGGAACATAATTATTTTTTATTTGCTTCTATGTAGTTTATAACATCTTGTACAGTTTTAATTTTTTCTGCTTCAGTATCTGGAATTTCTACTCCAAATTCTTCTTCAAAAGACATTATTAATTCAACAGTATCTAAAGAATCTGCTCCTAAATCATCTACGAAATTTGATTCAGGTTTAACTTGATCAGCATCCACTCCTAATTGTTCAACTATAATTTCTTTTACTTTGTCTAACATATTCTCCTCCTTAAACTTATTAAACTATATTTATTATACACTATTTTAGTATATTATCCAACTTTTTTTTATGACTATATTAACTCAATATTTTCTACTTCTATTTCTTTATCAATTTTTTTGATAAGTCCTGATAAAACTTTTCCAGGTCCTATTTCATAAATCTTTGTAACACCTAATTCTTTTAATTTATTAATAGTATCTACCCATTTTACAGGTCCAAAACTTTGTCTATAAATTTCATCTTTTACTTCTAAATCACTTTCTAAAAGTTCAGCAGTTGTATTTGCTACTATTTTTGTTTTTCCTACATTAAAAGCATAATTTTTTGCTTCTTCTTTTAATTGTTCTCCAGCTTCCTTCATAAGTGATGAATGGAAAGGTCCAGATACTGCAAGTGGCATTGCTCTTTTAGCTCCTGCTTCTTTTAAAACTACACATGCCTTTTCTACTGCTTCTTTTTCACCAGCAATAACTGTTTGATTAGGTTCATTAAAGTTTACTGCTTCAACCACTCCATCAACTGATTTTAAAACTTCTTTTATTTTTTCTGCATCCATACCAAGAACAGCTGCCATACTTCCATTTACTTTTTCAGCAACTTCTCTCATTATTCTTCCTCTTGCTGCAACAAGTTTTACTGCATCTTCTATTGAAAGATAATTTGCTCCACCAAAAGCTGCAAATTCTCCAACAGAATGTCCTGCAACATAATCAGCTTCTATTCCTTTTTCTTTTAAAAGTTCAGTTAAAACTAAACTTAAACTAACTATTGCAGGTTGGGTATAATCTGTTCTTTTCAATAAATCTTCTGGTCCTTCAAACATAACTTCTTTTAAGTTAATATCTAAAGAACTAAAAATTTTATCAAATAATTCTTTTGCTTTACTATTATTTTCATATAATTCTTTACCCATTCCAACATATTGTGTACCTTGTCCTGGATAAACAAAAGCAATTTTTCCCATTTTTACCTCCCCTTATTCCTTTTTTATTTTTTTCTTTGTATAAACTAATAAGCCCATTTTATAATAGCTGAGCCGTAAGTTAATCCTCCACCAAAACCAGTTAAAGCAATGTTATCCCCTTTTTTAACAAGTCCTTTTTCTATTGCTTCTCCTAATGCAATTCCAACTGAGGCAGATGAAGTATTTCCATATCTACTTAAATTCATATAGAATTTTTCTAATGGAAACTTCATTCTTTTTGCTGCTGATTCTATAATTCTTAAATTTGCTTGATGTGGGAATACCATAGATAAATCATTTACATCTAATTTAGCTTTTTCTAATGCATCTAATGTTACCTTTGGTAAAGTGCTAACTGCAAACTTAAATACATCTTGTCCCTTCATTATAACGAAATTTTCTCTATTTTTTATTGTTTCTTCATCATTAGGTTTTTTACTTCCACCAGCAGGAACTTTAAGTATCATATCATCTTCACCTTCTGCTCCTATTGAAAGTCCTAAGAAACCATATCCTTCTTCAACTTGTCCTACAATTGCTGCTGCTGCTCCATCTCCGAATAGCACACAAGTATTTCTATTTTGCATATCTATTATTCTTGATAAAGTTTCAGCTCCTATTACAAGTACATTTTTATATAATCCTGACTTTACTAATGAGTATGCAACTTCTAAACCATATATAAAACCTGTACAAGCTGCATTTAAGTCAAAACAAGGTATTGATGTTAATCCTAATTTATTTTGTACTATACAAGCTGCTCCTTGTGCTATATAATCAGGAGTAGTTGTAGCAAGTATTATCATATCTACATCTTCTTTTTTAATTTTAGCATTTTCTATTGCTTTTAAAGCTGCTTCACGAGCTAAATCAGAAGTTGCTTGGTCTTTTGAAGCAAATCTTCTTTCTACTATACCAGTTCTTGTTCTTATCCATTCATCACTTGTGTCTATAATTTTTTCAAAATCAAAATTTGTAAACACATTTTCTGGTACATAATATCCAATTCCTTTTATTCCAATGCTTTGCATTATTCTACCTCCATTGTCTTTCTAAGTTCTTCAATAAAATTCAATTCAATAAATTTACTAGCAACTTTTAAAGCATTTTTTATAGCTCTACTATCAGAGTTTCCATGAGCTTTTAATGAAAGTTCACTTAAACCCAAAAATATTGCTCCTCCATATTCAGAAGCTTCTGTTTTTTTCTTAACTTTTTTCATAGCTCCTTTAATTAAAAGAGCTCCTAATTTTGCTATCCAACTTTCCATTATAGATTCTTTAACTATATGAAATATAAATTTCCCTACTCCTTCTGATGTTTTAAGTAGCACATTTCCTGTGTAACCATCGGTTACTACCACATCAACATCTCCATCCATAATTTTTGTACTTTCTATATTTCCATAAAAATCTATATCTTTATTTTCTTTTAATAAGGCATATGTTTCTCTTGTAAGTTCATTACCTTTAGTTTCTTCTTCACCAATATTTAAAAGAGCTACTTTTGGATTTTTTTTACCTGAAAATATTTCCATATATTTTGAACCCATTGTAGCAAATTGATTTAAAAATTCTGGTTTAGAGTCTGAGTTAGCTCCTAAGTCCAAAAATAAAGTTCCATGATCCTTTTTATTTGGAAATAAAACTGCTATTGCTGGTCTTAAAACTCCTTTTATTCTTTTTAACTTTAACTGACTACTTGCTAAAAGAGCACCTGTATTTCCACAAGAAACTGAAGCTTGAGCTAGTTTTTCTTTTACTAAATCTATACATACATTCATAGATGAATCCTTTTTTTCTCTCACAGCTTTCACAGGGTCATCTGTCATTTCTATAACTTCATCAGCATTTTTAATTTCAATTCTACTTGTATCATACTTATATTTTTTTAATTCTTCCTTTATGATACCTTCCTTTCCAACTAAAATTACTTGTAGTCCCTCAATTTCTTCTAAAGCTTCAATAGCACCTTTCACAGTTGATATTGGAGCAAAATCTCCACTCATAGCATCTAAGGCTATTTTCATTTTTTACCCTCCACATAATTTTCATTCTATATCAGCTTATTATATCATAAAGTTATTAAAAATTTATTTTTTAAAATAAAATTACATATGTTTTTTAATTATATACTATTTTTTTTTAAATGTAAACACTTAAGAATTTCTTTAAAATAGAATAAATAATTTTTATAAACAAAAAAAAGCTATATAAATATTTTTCAATCTATATA